>Ga0210059_1002926_pt1 | contig 27032 bp, 17 predicted proteins | sample Ectturendosymbi2_FD_188042 | JGI IMG/M metagenome (GOLD analysis project Ga0210059, IMG submission 188042) | Ecteinascidia turbinata endosymbiont from Florida, USA - Sample 2 (SPAdes) (version 2) | ecosystem: Host-associated > Tunicates > Ascidians > Unclassified | place: Key West, Florida... | reverse complement strand
GAGCTTTGAACTATCACGAGTCGCGTGAAATGTGAACTATAGCTGTTGGGTTTCGCTGCAAAAAAACAATCATTTTTATCCCAAAACCCTACCTTTGTCTTACTACGAGGAAAAGAGACTGCTCTGACCTACCATCTTAGCAGCTGTTTAACCTGGAGCTTCCTTTTGATGTTATGTTGCACTTTAACCTGGATAGGGAAAATTCTGATAAGGGCCATGCTAAATGCACAAGCGGGTCACATTTTTTGCTCGCAGGTTCCCAACCCTTTCTTATCAGGTTTGCTTCTGATGACTCTTGAATGAAAAATCAAACAATTGTCTCCTGGTCGCTGGTTTTCAGTTGTGCCAGACTTCGTTTTGACATAACGTAACACGTTTTTGCTAATACTGAATGAAAAAAGATCGGGCACCTAAAATGAGCATCTTCATATAGCTAAGAACGTATGTGAGAGATTGCACTGATTTATTTGTCTTTAAAATTTTCACTAGTACCTTTGGAATGATGATGAACTCTCCCTCTTGAGGGATCGGTCCTCTTCCCCAGGTAAAGTTTGATGACCACCTGTCGATGTAATAGAAGCTGGCGTTCTTTTCCGTCGGGGAGATTCCGCAGGAACCAGCGTGAACCTTCACCTGCGGAGGGCATCGCTTTGCTTAAAACATAATTACCAACGCCACGCATATGCAAGCAACAAGTTTTTCAACGCAAATTTTTATCAAAGGGCAATCAAATATAAATATCATGCAGCTCTGCATGCAAACTTTTGCACAATCATATTTAAACAATTGCGAGATGCTCACCTGCAAATATAACCAGATCATCGCTACTTTAAACTCTACTAACCTCTGTTTGAAGGGATCCTCGATGAGAGTTGGTGGTGCAGATGATTTCAGATTCATTTTTACGTATGATGTTACAGTTGCTTCCATTGATCGTCACCGTGGTGTTGTCACCGCCTAATCTATGTTACGAATGTCACGATTTTTTCAAAGGCTAGCTTTAAAAGATTACAGCTGCGAACCTATGGGTCCTCAGCATGAAAATAAAGACATCAAAACATTTTATACATGTGCATAAGAAAGCCTATATTGCAAAGCCGCGCTATTTTCTTCAACCTTTCGATGATTTTCGTGTAAATCAAAACTGGAGCGGAATTTAAATAAAAGTATCAAGCTTGGCGTGGCTTACTTCACCCGTTATGAGTTGTAAACCCATTAACCCATTCTTATTGCTCCCCAGCAAACACATGCTTTCGCAGTGAGTGTTTGGTTTGGACCAGGGGTTCTCAACCTTTTCATGCAGGTGGCCCAATAATTAAACAAACGTGGCCCGCCGACTGTACAACTTCTCCAATTCGAGAACTGTCGCACGTGCACAGAGCAAAAATAGTAAAAACTAAAAACTCAAAAACACAACGTGCGCTGCAACCAATGCGAAGGCTGAGCCTGTTAGTTGTTACAAACCATAAATATTCGAGACTCAATACACGATAACGCACAGATCAAGTCATCTTCCACATTAAGCTTTCTTCTAGATTTTGTGTTCTTGGCAACAAGAGCCGCCCGCCTGCCTCAAAATGCCTTCAGTAACTGCATCATGTGCACAATGTGGTAGGCTACGCGTAAATTTCCATTTCGCAATAATTTCTGACACATAATGACGAAAGCGAGAGTATTATGATGTTTGTAGTTCAAGAGCTTTGCAGCTACTTACGTACTTTCGATTAAAAGGTTAATCTTGCAAAACGTACTCAATTTCAATAACACCAGGTCGTGGCCCGTCAAGAATTCTTCCTTGGCCCACAGGTTGAGAAACCCTGCTTTAGACAGTATAAATGAGATGAACGGGTGCATTTCAATCTGACATTTTTTTTCATGGACAACATTCTATTCAGAATAAAGCCCAAATATACCATTTTTTTGGTTTATTAAACAGTAAAGTCATCAGTCGTCAATTTCGTCATACGGGTATCACAGGGATATCTGGAACTCGGGGATAGGAGGCTTCAAAACAGGGTGGACAAATGAAGGGTAACTGCAACTTGTCATAAATGTCAGGTCCTCTGACTTTAGGGATTCAGCAGGCGTGCAGGGATTGCAAAACTCCCAGTGAGCGCCCATCATTCATTCAGGGTCACAACAGGGGGCCCAAATGAGCCATATTGGGAGTGGGGGGGCAAATTTTTTCTTTTTTGATTTTGCTTCTACCGTTTTTGCAGGGGAATTTCCGCTTAGTCCGTCGGCTAAAATCGAATGAATTACCCTATTTTCCATTATTTACGAATTATGGCAAGCGGCGGTCCAAGAGGGCTGCGTGTAAAGGGAACAATTTCAGGTTTTCTGCCATAAGTCATGAAATGTTCTCTTGATAGCGTTCACGCTTGTAAACATTGTCCCAGCTAACGTAACAACATGCCAAACATTACTTTGAACCTAGTTAAAGCTGAATGTCTATCCAATGGAGCAACATTCAAACAGAAGAACTCGACTAACTATACAAGCAATATAATATAATCTCTTGTTTTATTCCCAAAGCGGCTAAGTCCATGGACACAGCATCAAAGCACAAGCGACAAAAAAGCAGGGAACAGGCAAATGAAATTCGGATTCAGGTTCAACGAAGAAAAAAGATGACAACACTTGAATATTCCACAGAGGTTGGCGTTTCAAATGCTCGTAACATTATCGCTGCAATACTAAGCAACAACAATTACAGGGACATAACACAGACAGACACGTGAAAATCAGATTCCAGTTCAAAGTAGAAAAAAGATGACAACACTGGGTAAGAAAACTTGTGTCGTCACGAACTCGCAAACAATATTATAACACTGTTCAACGAAGTGAAGTTGAAGTGCAGGGATTGTATAAAATAGTTTCACAGCGCACTCAACGCTCTTTTTGCAAAAATAAACTTAGGGATATGTGTGCGTATCCAATTAAAAACGTTCGCTTTGATTAAGGCATGCAAAGCGATTGTACAGGTGACATCTAGGATGAAACTTAAAATAGATACACTTTAATTCTTGCTAGAAACACGTGCAGTTGACTATCTCACCTTTCGTTTACAAGATAATGTCTCGGGTGCATCTATTGCACCATTTAAACGTTTTAAATCATTTTTTGCAAAGCAAACGGTTGTTTGCGTAATTAGTTTAAAGATGAAATGACCAACAGGGCACTGTTGTTGCAATAAAGTTACACGCAAACAATTTGTGGCAACCTCACAGACAGCAGTTGTGAAGGCAGAACGTTGGTTAGACAAGGGGTTAAGAAAAATTTTTTAACATGCTCATTCTATGCAAGTGAAGTGTATGTAGTTGCACGACAATCGCGGTTCTCGCGAAACAAAGCTGTGTTGGTGCAGAAAGGCCACCACGATTAGCAATTTCTAAAAGTTGGGCGTGCTTTTTCGGCACACATGCGTGAAGTTCTGGAACATCAAACTTCAACAAGCAACTCTTTACAATGTGGACATTTCCTACGGTGGGAAATGCTGCGATCGATGTACCCGCTTACGAAAAAGATTACACTTGCATCACTTTCCGAACCAGGTGGGGATCCGACCAGTAATTTTAGGGGGGAGCGATTTCGGCAATGTGTGGTAGTAAAGTCTCACAACGGCTTCGCTACTGTAAGAGAGATGAAGTACATTTCACAACACTGCTGTGACAAAACAATGGACGACAAGGTTGCCTTTAATCGCAAATGTTGTTTTCTGAATTGTACGAAATCATCGTGAATAAAGTTACTTTCGTAGGTTTCAGGGGGGCAAACTGTCAAGAGCCATCAAGTTGGAAGCTGACACCAACGCTTGCTCTTGCAGTAAGCTCAAGCAGCGAATTTTTTCATCTGGCTGTAGAACTTGACGAATCAATATATAAAAGTTAACTCCATGCACTTCCCGGTACCAGCCAATCCGACCTTCAATTGGCTCTGACAGAAACTTCCTTGTAAGAACACAAGAAAACTCATGCATTTGTTGCAGATGTATGGCAAGATCGTAAACTGCATCAATGCTTTGCATGCACGCTGTGAAAGTTTCACGAGTGAGATCACTAGTACCAGTCATCTTCCATTTCACAAGGACGTCTCTTGCCTTTTGCAAGTACTGCAAGCCAACATGCTCCATATCACATACGTCCGGCGGAGCACGCATTTCATCTCTTTTTCGAATTGCTGTAAAAAATTAGTTAGTATAAGTACTTAACTGAAGCAAGAAATGGTAAAAATACAGAAGTTTACCCAGCGGACATATCTTGTAAATGGTCATTACCAGAATTAATGTCGTAATGTCCACTATCATATGTCGTTTAGGATAAGAAAACGTGATTATCAACATTCGACTGTTCAAAAAACTATCCACTGGAACCACATACACACGTTTGGTAGGATCGAGTTTTCACTGACATTTTCCAAATATTGCTGACAAGCTTCAGAAAACGAGCTGTTTCAAGAAATTCAGGATAGCTTTTCCATAAAACTCCAAGCCACAGATACTTGAATCACTGAAAATGCCTGTTTAAAAATGTCTGTATTTGTATAAACCTGACATAGCATCAACACAATTAATACAGTTGCACAGCGTGCAACTCAACACAAATTCATAGCAGTTTTAATGTGGAAAAAAACAATGCAAACAGCTTTAATTCATACATTTACAAAATTTCCCAGAACTGAGATCATGTAATTTAAACTTTACTCACCCAGTGCATGTTGTGGAGAAGTTCTAGCGATGTCACTTGCATTCAACGAAGCCTTGTTTCATTTTGTTGCGCAGGATATTTCGTAGGCAGCCACGAGAGATTTTGCGTTGTTCAGCGGCAGCATGTTAACTGCATGCTGGCAGTACTAAAATCTCAAGTTTCTCAGACAAGGCTACGTCTGCACATCTCTTCGCTACTTTTAAAATAAATTCTACATGGCAACAGTTGTCTTGCATATCGTCTACGGCACAAATAAACATCTATGACGAAACAGTTGAATTATGAACTAGCTCAGCAGCGTAAAGTGCGAAACCGTCGAAAGCAAGACAAAGAAGTGCGAGTTGCGACGCTTTTTCACCCAATATTAAGCAAATGTGGTGGAAAATTGGGCTTATGAAGCGACGTTTTGGGTTAAAAAGCGTTTTTTTATTACAGGAATAAATGGTGTGATTCCGGACCGGACAATTTTGAGCTTATTAAGCCTAACCGTGGGCTTAATACCGTGGGCCTAACCGTGGGTTCCACCGTACTAAAGTTAAACTAAGTTAACACAAGCAGACAGAGAGACATTATTTATTCACTTAATGACCTTACACATCCATGCCTTAATCAGTTACAGTGTAGTGTACCCGATGATTTTTCTAACCACAACCTGTTACTTTTCAGTCATTTTAAGCATGCACATTACACTTGCCATTATCAGCTAACTGGCAGAAACGTGTGACAACATACTGGACACTTACATTTTTTGTTTAAACTTGAAACAACTACTCTACAAATCTAGTTGAGACGTGAGTTGTCACGCATGCTGTAGGCTAGAGCTCTAGTCTAGAATTTTTGTCGAAATAATGCTTAGGTATCCTGCCTACATATTTCGTCACACTCAGCCTACTATACTGTATATACGAGTATAGTTACATAGGCGTACGGGAATGCATTTTACCGGGGGGAGCGGAAAAAAATTTGCCCTGAAAATAGCAATTTGCCCTGAAAATAACAATTTGCCCTGAAACTAACATTTTAGTTTAATCCAAATGGGGCCTGAAACCTCTTGTAAATCTGTTCTATACGGCTGAATTCGTTTATAACGGCCTCCTCTGTAACTTCAATTCGCCCATACCGTTACATTTTGCTTGGTCTCGATGGCATCGTTTATACGCATTTCAAATTCGCTTATAATGTCAATTCGGCAATAACATTTTTTATGCAATCCCCTAGAGGTGCCGTTATAGGCAAATTCTGTAGTTACCTTGCTTGTTAACTCAAGGGGTTGAAGTTCTTTGCGTGTTGTGTTCTCCCAGACAAGAAATTTTACGCTAATTGCCTTTACTGATGCAAATATGTACATGACTTCGATGACGCAAGGCAATGTTTTAAAAGCGACTGTTCCGAATCTTGTGGTCCGACTCCCTAAACCTGCGTGTGTTGTCGCTGTTGTGCGCTTGACCACGGCACTTAAAGACGCGCACTCAAAGGAGTCAAGCAATCTGCACATCCGTGGTGCCCGCTTCTAAAACTCCTGTTAATGAAAAAATCTATCATCTTAACACCCTGCACCTCTACCCAGCGAAAACGAACAAAGGTTCGAAAACGAACAAAGAAAGAGTTACTGAATTCTTATATAAAACTGTTAAACTATCGACATCCGATTGTTCGATTTTTACAGAAAACCCGGGCTTGGTCCAGATCAAAGTCACTATAACCAATCACGACGTTGATCCTGATTGCAAACTGCACAAGCCCAAATTACACGGATCGTCCCCAAGTGAATATACACTCCATTGAAAATTTTTCACAGTTCACGATTTTTGAGAAACTTGAGCTTCCTCTGAAAAAAACAGTTGCCCTGAAAATTTTCACTGTAGTGAATATACTTTTCACATCCAGGATTTTTAACAACTTGCGCTTGCCCTGAAAACAGAGTTGCCCTGGAATTTTTCACTGTATTGAGTATATTTTTACATTCAGGAGTTTTGAACAACTTGCGCTTGCCCTGAAAAACAGAGGGTGCCCTGAATTCACAGTACTGAATATATATTTTTTATTATTCAGGATTTTTGAGCGACTTGCGCTTGCCCTGAAAAACAGAGTTGCCCTGGAATTTTTCACTGCATTGAATATACTTTTCTCATTCAGGAGTTTTGAACAACTTGCGCTTGCCCTGAAAAACAGAGGGTGCCCTGAATTCACAGTACTGAATATATATTTTTCATTAGTCAGGATTTTTGAGCAACTTGCGCTTACCCTGGAATTTTTCACTTTATTGAAATAATTTTATCATTCAGGATTTTTGAGGAACTCGCGCTTGCCCTGAAAAACAGAGTTGCCCTGAAATTTTTCACTGTAATGAACATACTTCTTTCCGGATTTTTGAGCAACTTGCGCTTGCCCTGAAAAACACAGGGTGCCTTGAATTCACTGTACTGAATATGTATTTTTTATTATTCAGGATTTTTGAGCAACTTGCGCTTGCCCTGAAAAACACAGGGTGCCTTGAATTCACTGTACTGAATATGTATTTTTTATTATTCAGGATATCTGAGCACTGGCGATTGCCCTGAAAAACAGTTACCCTGGAATTTTTCACTGTATTGCAATATTTTTTATTATCCAGGATTTTTGAGCAACTATAGCGCTTGCCCTGAAAACAGAGTTTGCCCTGAAAATTTTCAAGGGGCGGCCGCCCCCCCCCGACTCCCCGCCTCGTACGCCTATGACTAGTTATATTTACATACTAGTTCGCTTACAGAAAACAACTGAGTTCTTTTAACCAATAGTACCAGTAGCGATTATAGGAAGCACGACATAGGCTGTGGCTGAAACCTATTTGCATTTACAATAATCAATGTTCATTGAAAAATAAGCTAGGCCTTACCAAGACATATATCTCTGACTAATTTACACACAGACCACATTCCGTGTTATCCAACACAAACAAACAAAAATTACATTGTAACTACCTTAACAGAATCATTTTCCAACAAAAACAAGTTCTTTTGCTAAGCCTAGTTGCACAGAGATTCAAACCGAACCTACGCGAACCTGCTGCCAAGACCAACCTGAAACTCAAACTGCACGCGTCACGCGATGAAGTTACCCTTCATTTGTCCAGCTCAGAAAACCAAAATGGCGGAGCTTCGTATCCGGGAGTTATAGATATCCCTGGGGTATCAGGTTCCAGTTTGAGCTTTTCAAACAGTTTTGAAGTGCCAGATAGTCTTGTTTTGTTGTTCACAAGAGCTTCAGTGGTGCACCGACAAAAGCGTATTTTTAAACTTAGTGTATAGGTATTACTAAATACGTTCCGAAGCACACCTTGGGCGCAAAACTTAACGAAAATGCAGCAGGCAATCAATACCCAACCATCTTGTCCTCAAAGTTCGCGCATATAACACGCGCACCCCAGACACACATGAGTTGCTGAATGATATAGACAAGAGGTAGTTTCACGTGTTTGGGGGAGATTTATGACTTAGAAGGGACAGTTTTAGTGAAACCAATAGGATCGTCTTTTGTGGACACATGCATAAACAGCTTACTGAAGATTGCTTCCCGAAATAGTTATATTGGTTCCACCTCCCGTACCACCTTCGGACGGCGATACTTTGTTTACGAAAGGCGTTTTGTCGGTTCTGTATGTGTAGCCAGCGGCCAATGGGACACTGTCCTCTCCGTTGAACACTTCAACATCACATTGTGTTTCTGCAAAGTTGAAATGTTGAAATTATTCAATCAGCAGACTTAACTTCGTTAACACAAGAGGTTTCTGTTTAGGCGATGGCCCCAGTCTTTCCACGGTATGCGCTGGTGTGAACTTGTGGAAAAAGCAACACTGCAAATCTCGTACAGTGTTGCAAAGTTTTAGTAAAACATTCCGGGATGAAAAATTTTTGTATTTCAGTTTGTTTTTTTTATTTCAAACGCACGTGAAAGTTGGAATTTAAGCAATCTAAAACTAAACGAATATTTCTTATTCTGTTAATGTCCCTTCGGAAACAAAATACTTTTTTGCAGCGACACATTTGTTCTATAAATGCTGAAAAGAACGCAGATTGTGATCAACATACATTTTTGCCGATGTTTTTTTTTCTTCGCCACAACACAGCGAAACAGTTTCTGATTGTGGACGCTTGCTGCAAGTTTAAGGTTATTGTTTAAAATTTCAGTACAACTTTTGAGGCTGGCAGTAATTTTTTTATTTTGTTTTTTCACATCAACTAGTTTGATTTTTTTCTTTTTTTTCTTTTGTTTCAAAAATCCAAATGATCAATGCCTAGCAAGGTCCAACAAATAACTTTAGCCTCACCACTCTGGTCAGTGACCAACTTCTCAGGTGTAGTGCATTCAATGGCATTGGTTGAAACATACTTCTGAGAGGAGCATTCTTGACTGCAAATTTTCACCTTGGAATCGCGTGAAAAGCCACTTCCATTTACAGTTACCGTTTGCGATCCACCGTAGCTTCCTAAAAGCAAAGAAAACTCAGAAGTATGAGAATGCGGACCAAAAAATTAGATGGAGGCTGGAATATAATGCCAAGCAGTTAATCTTCAGGTGATAAACCTGGCAGTGGAGATGATGATAGTTTTGCTGCACAGCATGCGCATGGAGACAGTGAGACACTAGCAAAGCGATATATGTGGCCACTGATCGGCGCTCCAGAGCCTTATTTTGCGGAGCGACGACTCAGCACGATTCGCATTAGACATCGGACAACAACCACTTGCCGTTAAGCAAATACTAACGGAAAACTAGCGTTATTTCATGCATCGATTTCTTCACTGTCAATTTTTCATATCAACGCAGGTCTTTTGATGTTCATACCAGCAAAGGTGAGATGCGTACCTGAGCTGGGGTTGACGGTTGTTAAGTGGAACGTGTACGAAAATCCACTGTATTCGTTGCTTCGGCCTTTTCCGCTGACGCATACCTGAGTCACAGGTACATTACTGCATATGTGTGAGAAAACTAATGAGAATTGCTGCATACGCGTGAAAAAAACAAATTGTTTTTTTCCTAACAAACACTAAGGGAGCTTCGTCACCCACAGGCCGGAAATCTTTAACAGCTATACTCACTATAGTATTTATCGAAAGGAATCCTTTCACCACCAAGATCCAGACACTATGATCTCAACAAAATACATATTTCGACTGCTGAGTAGCCATCTTCAGCTCTTAATAAAACTATCCAGAATACATCTTATATATAACGGACCAGGCCGACAAGGAACCATTCGTCCTTTCAAATGATTTACTGGTCACTACAAGTCTTGCTTTCAAGACTGAAACATGGTCCGGAGCAATCAGCAAAGAATGCAAAAGATGCAGTAAAACCGTTTTGCAAAATATTCAAACATTTTCTCAAGCACTGTTACAAAAATGAATGCTTGTAAGACCCTAGAACAGTGGTTCTTAACCTGGGGAAAATTTCATCTTCTAAGGGGTAAATTTACTGAACCATAAAATTCAGCCAATGTAAATTTTTATAAATCATTCTACACTGTAAGAGTTTGTTAATTTGGTTTTTCAATAAATGAGCACCATTGGGTGTATTGGGGGTAAATCTGGTAACCTTGTTCGATAAAAGGGTAAGATATGTGAAAAAGGTTAAGAACCACTGCTCTAGAATGTTAAACTTCCTTTTTCGTCACATGAACACCAAGGATGTTGATATAAAAAATAAGAAGAAAATTTTCATTCAATTAGGTTGATTACACAAACTGCACTGGAAACATAACTCTTATTCCGTGGTTTGTGCACTAATAAAATTATTTTGTACTTAAACTTGTTGCTTTTATTGATGAAAAGGAAGAGCACACCTTAGGGAGTGGAATTTACCCCTCCTTAGTACCCAGAGAAAATTCAAAATTATAAGCTCAATAAAGACATTGCATTTAAAGAGCCTCCCCTGTTCCATGCTGGTAAGGAAGCACGCCCTGAGCGAATTACACCTTCGAGAAAAACCCACAATAACTATTACGCCCGCTGATTTTAACCCGAATCCACGAACTTTTCTCCCTCGTTGAAAAGTGCAGACAGCGGTCGCGAGGTTACGCGCACCAGTCGAGATGTCAGACAAATATCGGCAGCTACGGAAGTGCAGAGGGCGCTCCTGCGTTTGTTTACGTAAGACCCAGGGGGTCAGCACGCCGGGCAGGGTTAACTAAGCCTCTACCTAACGTTGTTGGGCTAATGAGCGACCGAGGTCAGTAGTCTCGTTTTGTGAAGTTGATAAATTCTGTGGAAGTCGAACTACAAACCACTAATCCTTTTTTCTTTAATTTGTGTTCGTACATTGTGAAACATCTTTTGCCGCGATGCAACTGCACGTGAAAAAAATAATGCGACTTAGCGTCTAGCAAGTGTTCAACAAAAACATAGCAAAACGCTCACGTTTTTTTGTGCAAAGATACTAAACAATCCCGGAAAAGTCGATGATGATTGTTTAAATTGCAGTTACTCCTAGCTGAAGAACGAATTTCCCAATCGCTAACCTGTACCGGAGCAGCTCCACCCTCACCAGAACCCAGCGCGCACTCGACGCTTGTGTCCGTCACTGGCGTGGTCAGATTGCACACTACGCCTCCAACTTTTACTGTGATCGCGTCAGCGTCAGAGCCAAATCCCGAACCAGTAACCGTGATAGTATCGCCGTCAGTTCCTGCGCAGGAGAAACCAGCGAATGTGAAACTTTATACCTGCATAAGGACCAGGGTTTCCGGCTCGTCATAAGCAAAAAAGGCCGGATGAACTTTAAAAACAGCCAAATAGCACCGAAAAAAGTTAAGTACACGATAAATACACAATGACGCCTTCGAAACACCCAAATGTGCTTTTGAAACGCAATATGTACATATTTTATACATAAAAATAAACCTCACTCCATTAATGAACTTCTCGAAACTATTGGTTTTGTTGAAGAGTAACCTGAAACTGCAAATTTATCAGCACGAAACAGCAAAAAAAATTGTCAATTCTCGTGCAGAGTTTCCAATGAAAATTTATCATTCTGCGTCCAGAAAGAGTGTCTAGAAATCTGCTAGTGCCCAGAAACCTGCCAAAATTATCTTTAAATCTTCGAAATCGACACAAAAAATCTAAGTGGCCAAAAATGGCCAAAAAAGCCCAATTTCATTTGGCCTTTTTTCAAAAATAAAAAAGGCCAAAGGAGTTGAAAAAGGCCAAAAATTTGCATATTTGGCCTCAAAAAAGCCAAACTGGCAACCTAATAAGAACGTCTCTGAACGTTTTAAATTTTCTCCCGTTGAGAACTTTCGTTGCTTTGCCTATCAAAAGTAGACGTCGCACGCGCTTCATTTCGCGTTGTTATCACCTCCCGCAATCACACAAAATTGCTGTACCTTCAAGTGGGGTCACGGAGGTCACAGCAGGGCTTTCGGCATCAGAATACGTGTAGCTTTGTACGGGGTACGCCAATTCTCTCGATTTTACTTCCACATCCACAGTGCCATCTGTTCCAGCTTTTGTGGAGCAAACAACCGAATGAAAGCTGATGGATATTATGTTGCATGGCATTCCTCCAACCTTGACAATTGTGACGCCACTCACGAAGCCGTTTCCTGAAGGTTATAATTGTTATGAGATTAAGGCATTGTCCCTAATAGTGATAGCGTTCATTCGTCTCGAATGGGCAGTTTCAAGGTGTTGTATCGAAACAGATTTGCACAAAAGATGTTGAGACAATTTGTTGGCCGGGAAAAAATGCTGTAAAAATGTGAGTCAGCGTCCAAGTCACGTGGTTAGATATTAATCAACGAATAGTTTTCCGGGTTAAATCAAATGTGCGGAGGTGGCTTATTACAGACTTTCGAAATTCAACTGAAGATGCAACACGCGCAGAACAGCCTCAATCACAGGATGATCCTTTTCCTAGATTTAATCTTTGGCAGAATTTTCACTTCATACAATTAACCGATGTAGCGCTTAAGGCAAAGACCGTGAGGTGAAGTGTACGCGCTGAAGTAGTTTTATTTCAATTTTCTACTTGCAGTTGGCATTTTGGGCTGGTATGTGGTTTGCAACAGGCTATAAGATCTTCGCAAAACGTTTCATTTCGACTCAAAACCGTTCTTCCCTGCCGGAAATCATGCTTTGAAAAAGCTTCATTTCTACTGTTGTCAGGCATATTTCAGGAACAAGAAACCACCTTACTTACCAGAAATAGTAATAGAGGTTCCCCCATGAACGCTTCCTTGAGAAGGCGTTACCGAGAATATGACAGCAGGATTTGTAAGCGTGTCGTGACCGGAGCTTATGATGGCATTTCCTGCAAAATGCAATCATGCTCAGCATAAAAACGGACCGGACAGCTGAGGACTTACGTTTGACCTACCGTGACCGACAGTTTTTCAATTTTCTATTATGACGCAACTGCCGACCGATGCCGGTCGGCTATTGCCACACAACATAAAATTTGAAAACTCTCTGTTACAGTCGGTCAAATTGTGAAACCAGCATAAAGATTCGAAAAGTTAACTTTCAACTCAAAACTTTTTGCGGAGCTCACGCAAGAAGTTACCAAGGCTAGGTACAACAAGTCAATTAATTTGCTAACGACGCAATTTACAATGTCCAAGCAATTTAGTATTCAAAACCTTAACACACTTGCAAAAGCATTTTGATGAACTTCCGGCAAGGCGTACGCATTACGCAAAGGGGACTTGGGGTGTTGCGGTTAACCCCCACTTGAGCTTGGCATTTTACAAAAACTTTATTACCTGCATAAAATAAATTAATTGTTTTCGCCTACTTTTGCTTGTTATTTGTGAACTTAATGCAAATACCAGGGAATGAATTTGCATGCAAACTTCAAGGAACATTGTTAATGGGTCAAAAAGTAATAATTAGATTTCGATGGGAATCTGGATTGTGGTCTGCGTCCAGAAACGTTCTCGCAACTTTTTGCAGACCTTTCGTCCACTACGCATATTTAAGATTGTGTTCCGCGATAGTTCACTTTATCCAAAACAATTGCATTTATTTTGTCTGCAAAGGTTGATCAGCGTAAGCGCTGACCCAGTGGCCAATTTCTGTAGCACATTGCCAATTTCTGTAGCATGATAGAACTGTTGCACGCGCTCAAAAACAGCAGTTGTTAACAAAGAAGCATTCAGGCATTTGATATGTATCAGCAGGGAAAAAGGAAAAATAAAATTTTGCTGGACTTCTATAAATACCAAAAAATCGAAGGTTTTCTTGCGCACTTTATGCGCATTCTCAATTCTTGTGTACTTCAGCAACTAGCAAGATTCGATCTTTCAAACAGGGGTATGCGCCAGCCAGTCCAGCCGCACTTTTCTATGCTCTACTGCTCGCATTCGACTAGACCAGGGGTGTGCAACAGGCTGCCCGCTGGCCACAACCCGGCCCGCCAAGCCATTTAATGTGGCCCTTACCAACACTCTCATTTTTCCCCATCATGCATGAAAAAACTATAGTGTAGATGAAAAAATTAAATTTTTCGTGTGGCCCAGCTAGATGTCAGAAATTGGTTATATGGCCCACCTACAAAAAATGTTGCACACCCCTGGACCAGACATTAGCGCTGCCTCCTTTTGCAGTTGTAAATTGCTCTGGCGCATTGATGAGTGTGTTTTACCCCCTGTTTCAACGCGTTGCTTGATATTTTTGTAGTTACGAACTGCTGTGTCGTAGCGTTGAGTGTTTTGTACTCCGATATCTTAACTTGGAGCGCTAAAAGTTTATATTCAGTGCAATGAAATAAGGGGAGTGGATGTAGAAACATATGCATATTATGTCAACAGACTTTACCAAAACGTTGCTTGGAAACATGACTATGACGTCACATTGTGACGTCACAAACAGCACACACCAAATAGACATTCCCACCATATGTTACTGAACGAACCCTCCGCGTAAAAAATTTCTGCGTACGCGACTGACTACCGGTAAGAGGAGTTTATTTTTCATCAAACGCTTGGTTCTTTCCGCGCAACTTACCTTTCCTGCTCACGTGCACGCTGAGGGAGTGTTTTCCAACCGCAAACCGACTCAGCACACACTGGATTTTAGTGTCGCTCACCGATCTGACTACGCAATCATACGTTACGGCATCACCGACAGCAACATGAACCTTACTTGAATCATCTCCGAAGTCTGCAAAAAGTAGCATTCCCTAACAATGCGCACTATTCTTTCGTGACTTGAACTCGGCTAAGTAGATTTTGAAGAGATACTTAACGCTTGATTAAAGTATCAAAGTAGCATTATACCATAATCATCGCTGTCCATAAACACAGGAAAAGCACAAGGTCTAAAGCTGGTTGTCAAGCTTATTGGCGAAGAAGCGCCTAAAGAATACTGTAGGCTACATTGGAATGACTACGTGATCTAGCTGCATTGCTGCCACATCATGTTTTGAAAAACAGCTTAATTGAGAGGCAAGAACAACCAAAGCAGATTTTGTTCCTAACGAGCTTTACGGTAACCCTGAGAACTTCAAAAAGCAATCACACCGTTTCAACTTACTTCCGCCTTCAATTTACTTCCCTCTAAATTAAATGCTTTGTCAATTGAAGCACAACTGGTTCGATCAGGCCATCGTCTTTTCAAGGCTTTCCATACCATTAAAGCCTCTTTTAACTCAAATCTTTAACAGAAAGGAGCACAACTTTTCTTGAAACATTTTACAGTTTCAGGCTAAAAGTCGTGCGGCGTGCTTTCCGCGTGCAACTTCTTGCATTCACCATTGTTACGAAACAAGGTTAAAAGGCAGATTCTGTTGTTATGATTGTGCTATAAGGTAGAGATGGACGCTAAGAAAGGATGAAAACAAATCCACAATGCTTGCTTTTTACAAAAAACATCGTCAGATCTAAAATTTATTTTTTTGAAATTGGCTTCACTTACGGTCTAAAAACGAAAGAAATTGAAAACCGGCCGATATTCCACGATTTCTACCGCTCTCGTAAGTCACAACTTCAAAAACACGCCACTGCCTGCAAAATGCCGTGATAAGGTTCAAAGCAGCCCAACGGGGCAGTAAAACTTCCATCTTGACAATCCTGATTAACAGCAACATATAATTCGAAAATACACTTGTGGCTACGGTGCGCATGAACATTTTCTGAGGTAGACAAAAGTGCCAAAAAACAAGAGAGACCTTTCAGGAAATGTTTCGAAAGGCAGGTTTTTCATTGTTTTCAATTTTCTTTCCTTTCCTGCGTGTTAAATAGTTGTTTCATAGAACTAGTTAAACAAAAAGAAAGTTCACCTCAGTTGTACTTTAATCAGACGCAGTCGTTCTATGCCCAGCATTAACCATTTAACCAAAAAGGTTTTCACTAACACACAATGAGTTGAAAATTTGGTTAGTAGCAAAGTCTAGCGCAAACCAGGTGAGTTTAAGAAAAGCAAGTTAATTTGCACCCTGAAGACGATAAAAAATACAAATAGAAAAATAAATACGAAGCACGCTCAGCTGCGTCAGGACTTCTTGGGAAAGACGCACTGATTAAATTTGAACACACGTAGCTTCAAAAGTAACATGGACAAAGATCTTGTCAGAACAGACCAGCAAGGCACGTGCAAATCAACCAAGGAACATACTTTCGCCCGACAACGTCAGTGTTGTGGTTGCGTAATAGTCAGCTCGTGCAATGTTTACTCCGGTCACTTCAGGTGTCTCAGCTTCCGCGAACTTGAAATTGCAAGGCGAGGAGCATTTTGCAAGCAAGTTGCTAAAACAAGGTAAAGCGCATTGCGACGTCTGAAGATTTCAGGTTAAACGCACCACTACCAGAGTGCAAGGCCCAGACGACAGGCCCGTAGCCACGGAGGGACATTCGGGGGCAGTTCCCCAAGAATTTTTCTTGTGCCCCCAAAACTTTTGTTGTGCCCAGAACAATTTTAAGCAGTTTGTTTCAAACATATAATAAAAACAAAAATCTTGCGCCACTGATGTATTTTGCCCCCACAAACGGTAAAATCTGGCTACAGACCTGCCGGATGATCCTTCAACAAATTGTCAATGACAGACAACGGTGTAAAACACAAGCTCAGCTGTTCGCTGTTTTCATATTCCTCATTATTCATTAAAGAAGTCAGAAAGCTCACTGCCAAGTTACAGAAAGAAGGACTAAGAAAATCTTGATTAGGATATGGGTGGATCGTCACAAAACACTACCTTTCGGAAACAACCACTTCACCCTCGTAATCTCGACCGGAAGGCGCAGGTGAAGTTTTGCAAATAATTCGCTTGTAAGTAGCGTTTTGAACAACGCAAGGTACTTCCAAATCGCCGTTGCGGATTGTTACCGCTGAGGATGAGCTGAATCCGGATCCCTTGTCAGTGCATGCAAAAGAGATGTAAGGCGACCTCAGAGCAAGCAAACAAACTTCAAAAACTTCAAAGCGGCAGCACTGCCTAAGAAAAGGGTGATATGAATAGCGAGGAGCAGGTGTTGAAAGCAGGATGTTATCTTCAGCTAAGTTCATGTTTAGGAACTCCGTGACTAAGCAGTTAAATATCTTTTCGGTATCACCACTTAGCTGATCGTAAAAACATGTTCTTCTTTAACACTTCTAGATGAGGCATCATTCAAACAGCAGATGTTTTCTCGACTAGTTTCATTTAGCTTTGTTATTTTGGACGAACCACAAACCCTATATGCAAGAAGTTAAAATTGAAACAACTCTCGCATAGAAAAAACGTTCTACTTATTTTATATCGCTGTTGTTCTGTTACAGTTTGTTCAACGGCATGTTTCCAAATGATTGGAAAAGCCCTCTAATGCCATATGGCCCTTTGCTGTTCGCAGCTTCAATTACCGTAGTGGAAAGTTGCGATTGCCAATTGCATGCATTATGAGGAGCACGATTGGGACAAATAAATGACCAAAACTACTAAATAAGCGCTCCTGGACACGATCTGGCTTGCATCGTTGAAAATCGCTGCCCAGCTGTCCAGTAAGGCTTTACCAACTACTGCAGCGGTTAACACTTCTTATGGCATTGTCTGCATTTGAGTTGGGAGGTGGTTGTCATGTATGACGTGAGATTCACCGTATTTCAATTTTTTGTATTCGATTTCTGTACTACTTTCGTAGGGTTACGAGTAGTCAAGGCGCTCATCTCCGCTTGCTTGCGCTGCGGGCAACCCAGTTGCTTTCACAGCAGTGTTGCCAAACTATTATGAAGAAAAGCCCCAGAATTTACCTTGAAAAAAAAACAGAAAGTAATAAAAAAAACAGATATACAAAATGTTTAAAAAAAGTCAAAATCAAACTTGAATAAATGTACGCTAGCGGTACTTGCACACAAAAATTAAGGTAATATGCATTACTTGCATCATATTTTTAACAAGTTCAAGTCTATTTTTAAACATACTGACAATTTACAAGTAGGCTAGCAACAAAACAAATATATCAAGTAACATGAAAAAGCAAGTTAGATCTTTTCTAAAAAAGTTTAATGTTTTCTTTTACTTTCACTTATGCACAAATTGAAACATGTACATGATAAATTCAAGGTCTTATAGTTTTCTTTTCATCCTAATAATTGCAATATTTGACTACAAATTTAACATTATAAATTTTACATGCATTCCTATCACAATGCTTCTGTAAAACAATGAACAAGATTCTTAACCACACCAATCTTGATCTTTAAAACCATAAAAACATTCTAAAATCATTCACAAGCAGCCTTTGACATATCAGCGATAGATTAGATTGTTGACCTATGCCTAGTCAGTGCTTAATCTGTAAACCGTTATATTTCAAACAATTTAGTTAACCCTAGCCCTGCTCATCTCTACTGGCTACTGACTCTGCACATTATATTGCAGATTACGCCTGTGAAACTACTGTATTCTTGAATGGAAAATACAGTAATGCAACATACATGTCTAAAATGTGACCAGAGTAAAAAAAACAGATTTTCAATAAAAACTTCAGAACCCCAGATAAAACAGAAAAACCTCAGATCTAGTGAAAAAAAACAGCAGTGGCAACACTGTTTCGTAGTGAATGCTGCAATGGTAGGCTGGACAGACCGCAAGTACCCTTTTTCAGGTTTTCGGTATCATCCGACTGGGAATTGAACCAAACTTACCAGACTTGATGGCGCGTGCTCTGTAACACTTAGTTACTTTACAAGCAAAGCAACGCTGAGTTTACTGCACAAACAAAAATACATTTGAGGTACTGAAATCGGTACCGTGATCTTAAGCGTGGTTCCGCCTGCTCGCGACCCGCTGGTTGGGGAGACTGATGTCATCAGTGGCAGGAGAAGGAATCGTCTTGATTTCGCTTCCATGATTTCATTTCTAGCATAACCAAAGCTTGCTTCATTTACCGTGACAAGTTCCAGAAAACCTACAAAAAATAGGATTACGTTAAACCTGCCCAAAGTTGTTAACAGTCGGCAAATGTAAAAACAGCATGACTAAGTTTTAAACAATGCATGTTCGAAAGTTGTGCATGCTGGATGAAAAGCGAAGTTTTTTGTTGCAAAAGCGAAGTTTGGCAAGAGGTAAGTATGAATTGTTGCAAAATATATTTCTGGCATAAAACAGGTACGATTATTTTCCACACACACTTGCCAAGTGTTTTCAAAAAGTACCATTAGGTGCTGATATACGCTAGGGGTCGCCAAACGTTTTGAAACTGAGAGCTACTTCTTAGATACTGACTAAGGGTTATAAGTTTGATACACACTTCTGAAATAAAATATTTCCTGACTTATTGTCGATTGTGTTGTTATTTCTTAAATAGTGATTTTCATCTATATGAAGGCGCTAATCATGTTAATGCTATTTTTTAAACATTTCCGCTGGCGACACATGTGGTCCGTGCGGGAGACCTGCTGCCAGCGGGTAACATATTGGCGACCCTCGGCAGTTTAGTTGGACTGATAGTACGTTAACTCGACCAAACCAGGAACATGCTTTTCAGAGTATGCATGGTTACGTTAATGTCATTTAAAGATCAGTGTTTCGCAATGGCACCTTTGCTCAACTAGTCGGCAACCAAGAAACCAAGCAGCGGTTTCCATACTTCACTAACGTAGTGAAGTATTGAACAATATCTACCTTCCTAACTGATAATATCCAACTACGCAAAACAGTGATGAATAAAGTAAGTGATGCATTCCTCATCGTGCTACACCAGGCGGTACGAATTCCAATAGACCTGCACAAAATTTACCGGGCGACGCAAAGTGGAAATAGCGTGATGCGTTACTCTGCGCGAAAGGAACAGCGCTATGGATACTTGATACAATATTTCCAAAGGTGCTGACATGCTCTCAGCACACAGGAAAAATAACTCTCAAACATGCGGTTCGTGTGCTACAGTGGTTGTTAACCTTTCCAACCTCGGAACACCTATTCGTAAAATATTGGCCTGCGGGCCCTTTGTCTGCGTTATGGCGTTATTCAAAGTAGCGGTCGTTGTCGTTTGCGCATATGAGGTTTTAAACGAAAACGCTTCGGCATTTCTTCAGCGAACGCCAGGACGTTCCACTGGGGACCCAGTTCAGAACCAATGTGCTGTACTGTAGACCAGTCTTCCCCAACGCCCCCGACCGCGCTCCTGTACCGAGCCGCAGATCAATTCGTGCCGGGTGACGAAATTACAAAACGTATGCTGGCGGTGACACCACTCGCTTTCTGGGCATGTGATTGGTCGATTCTTCCTACGTAAGCACGGTTGCCTGCATAGGTTGAGTGCGCTGGAGCATAAAGCGAGAGTTTTTTGGGTTGGTTTAAAGTGGCAACTTCATTTCAGCTGTTGAGAAGCAAGAACCATCACAGAATACACCCGGGCCGCGGTAAAATTGTCAAGTGTTGACCGGGGCGCAGTTACAAATTGGTTGAGGACCGCTGCTCTGGACAGCGTTACCTACCAACAGGGAGTTCGCCTTCAGCGGAAATTCTGCACACAATCTTGGTTGAAATCACTGCATTGTTGGCATTCAAGACGCAGGAAGCGTTGCCAACTTCCACGGTCGGTTCTTTGAAAAGAGTGCCTGAAAAAGTTCATTCAAAAGTGAGAAGATGTACTCATTCAACCAAATGACATAACGTATTGCTGCAATATTCAAAAATGGAGGCTACCTCTACCATCAAACAGTCTTGTATGCAAGTGAGCAGCAATCTTACAACTGCCCCTTTTCATGTGGGCCTCATAGCAACGTTTTCGCGGCTCTCACTGCCTCCTGTTGGAAACAGTGGCTTAAATTACCGTATGCATCATTGAAATCAGTTGATCCATTTAATTAAGCTTTGGTAAAGATTTTTTAAACGTATCATTTACACTTTTCTGTATTGGAAAGACAGGACACCTTTTCGAAAAAAACAGGATTTTGCGAAATTCAGTCGGCAAATGTTAAACAGTACTGTAATTATCAAAACATTTCTTTAATGGTGACGAGTCAGTCTATTCGATGTTATCACAGATGATATATTTCGCCTTCTAAGCATAGGCATATCAGTTACTTTTTAAATAGAGGCAAGTCTTGAAGTTCGAGTATATTGCTAATGCAATATCGCATATACACGAGTCACGGCAGTATTTACTTCAGAATTCGACATGAGTTTTAGGAGTGCTAGCCGAATTATACATCAAGAACAGACATCTAAACGTCAAGTACAGCATTGAAACTTGTAATTTGTTAAGCGCTGCAATTAATAAAGAATAACTATTGAAAAAGCAGACTGAAAACAACAGGATGCTTGGTGAGTACTTTAACTCGGCATGAAGGAGTGTTACAGTTTTATCTCGGTATGAATTTGTGCTTAATTGATAGAAGACTATTGCATAAAACGGATCAAAATTGGCGTCTGGCGACCTGTGATAGTGATGTCAGTCTCTGTTGTTCCATTCAGCGGCTCAATCGAGGTGATTGTCGGGGTGGCAGCTTGGTCAAAGGTGAAGAGAAAATTTGTTGACTGCAAACAGAAACTGGGCTGTTGTATAATTGAAATTGCAGATCATGCTTTCATACTTTGCGCGAAGTTGAAAGTTCGCATTCGTTCACAGAAAAGCTTTATTCCGCACACGTTTACAGTAGGCTACTTTTAATAACTTTTGATACTTGAGGTAGTAGCTGTATGTTCGGCCACATGATTACTTTTACAGTTATATGTGAACAGTACCATAAATATGTTTCAAACTTCGTGCCATCTAATAGCGTTGCAAATGGAAAAAAAACTTGAACAAATATGCATAAACAATTTTTAAAATTTTCTCCCTAACTTTCTTGTAGAGTCAATAAATACTAGGCGTGTGGCTACAAAACAAAACCAAACAATACTTCAACAAAAAAACAAACAGAAATTACGTCCAAACAACCACAAAATAAAAAACAAAATGCCCTTGTAATAAAGTTCCTGTTAAAAATAAAGTGTTTTCAGTAGCGTCTCCAATTTTTGGTGGATGGGGACAAACAAAAAAACATGGCCCCGCTATCAGCTAAACACAGCCGCTATTAGAAAAGTCATCGCCCATTTCCACCAGCGAAAGGCACCAATTCCTAACAGGGAGGACGGCATCATGCTCCCCAATGGCGACGAACCTGGCTTCCGTCATTGTTGCCCAACATTTTGTCGTATCATCTGATTAAGAATAAGACCTGCAAGGATACGGAAAAATCTACCTTATTAGCGACATTGACGATCAGGTCCTTGGTGACAGACGCATTAGCAACATGAACTGATCCCCGCATGAATAGGTTGCAGTCGTCCGCATCTTTTATCACGCATCCGCTGCCATAGTAGTACACACCAGGTTTGGTGAAACGGTACGATAGGGACCCTTTAGAAAGTTTAGTATTGTCAAACTACAAACTCATAAGAAAAATGGTTTCCATGCAGATAACTTGACGGTCGCAACATAATTTTTTTGGCTCTTAACAAAAATCTTAACAGATTTGATTTCAAGTTTTGAAGATAACGGGATTATAGAACAGAGGTGGTTGACACAGGCATATTTCAGTAAACACCACGTGCTCATATAGAAAATATCTGAATGACTCAGTTAACACAATGCGGTATTAAAAATTAAGCAGAAATAAATTCTTCATTATGCTTGAAAAAGAAAGATGAAATCGAAGGTTTTGTGGGGTGTTTAAATTTTACAAAAAAATGCATAATGATTCAAAACTGGCATGAGAATTCAATGGTCATGTGTTTAGTTTGCTTTACTGTTTCATGTATTTAGTTTCATTTTACGTTGTCAAATGCCAATGGCATGACATTTTAATGGTCTGTAATTTAAAAGCTTTTTGGCGTCACTCAAAGTTGCCTGTTAAGCTTCGCAAACAGTGACTGAAATAGATTTTTTCAACAAAAAATGGAAACGTGTAGGTGTTTCACCCCATTATAAAAACGCCTATTATTCCATTTTCTGCACATTTCTTATATCTGCGAGGACTTTGTGATGTTGCTTATGGAGTAAGTTTGTAGTAACAAAAGTTACCGCGCGAAAAACGAATTTCTTTTCTTCTTACCAGACACTGCTGCCCCCACTTCAAATCCTTGACCATCGTAAGTAATTCCAAGATTGTTAATCGTTGTGAAAAGCCCAATTGGAAGTCCTTCTACTTCTTTGGGCACGGACCATTGAAAAGTGACATTGTCACCAACCACCACACTAAGCTCCTTTGGATCCCATGCGTATCCAATACCAAACTCTGTGAAAAAAATATTTTCGAAAATGGTTTGGGAAAAACAAGTTTTTTTGCATTTCTTTTGTTTCAGGATATTGTTTCAAAAAGGTTTGATTTCTTGGTAGCTTCATAATTATACTGTACATGTGGAACATTGCGGTTATTGTTCTAACATTCAATTTGCAAGCTCAGTATATTAGTCAGTACTTTTCAACAAAGTTTTACTTATTTATGAGTTAAACGGACCAGTTGCATACTGTCTAAAACTTAGCGTGCTGTTAGTACGCGACCAGTCTTTTAAGTGCTAAACCTTGAGAATCAGAAATAAATTGAAGATATAAAAAATTGAAATCAAATCCTCTGGTAAGCTTTCTAAATTAACACCAAACTAAATTCAAAGTTCCTTGCGACTTAGTTGAAAGTCATGGTTGTTCGAATGAGAGCTGGCCATCAGGTAGCACTGTACCACATATTTCCAAATTTTGACTTTCTAAAACATTTTGTGTTTGTTGAAACACGATGTAGCTAGTTCGTAGAGATCACGAAACGTTAGCATAGCGCCGAAGATTTAAAAAAATCTTTTTCGCAAAGAATTAAAATCTAGTCGCGAAAAAACAGTTGCAGTGTTAAGTTCATAAAATGCAAGGACTATATCTTAAGCAAACTAATTTTAACTTAAGATTTCGGTGAAATAGTTGCATAGCAGCTCAGCTCACTTGGATGTCTTCCTCGATTAGTTACAATGTAAGATGATGAGGGAGGCTTTGTGACGCAGGTCACAGATGTTGCCGTCACTGAGTCCGGGACTGTACTGCAAGGAAATTTGCCGAAGAAAATTTTCATGCTGTCTGTAAACCCTTTTCCTTTCAACTTAACAGTTGTTCCTCCAGCAAACGAGCCGGTTCTTGGTTCAATGAGCGTAACATTGAAAATATAGCTTATGGTGGACGTTTGCACACTCCTTCGCTTTCTGCTCCCGTTGCTTCTGAAGAGAAAAACGCAAAACACAGCAGGTTTGAAGACTTGCAAGAAGTGACTTTGGACATGTAAATTGAGAAATCAGCGTGGTGTCGGCCTATAAAAATCCTTGCGATGTTAAGCTTTTGTTGGATCAAAACAAAACATTTCACAGTTTGTTTGAATCCATGTTGTGAAGGCTCGAGGTTTCGAGGCGTACCCTGGTCTTTTATAGTTTGTTGTTCAATCAAACTAAAGTTTCGAAACACCAGGTAGAGCGCTCACCAAACACGGCATATCTTTAAAAACAGTATTACATTTGAAAAAATACATACAATTTCAGCAGTACATTTTCCCCTGCCTGGTGTCAACCGAGCATTATTGTCACATTTAAAAATCTTTTCAATTTTGAGTTTTTCTGTTCGGTTGAAATAATAAGGAAGTGATTAAAAAAATATTAAATCATTAGTCTCCACAAAGGCATCGTAGTTTAATTTATCATCACATTTTTTAATAGGAAATCGATTTCGCTTCACATTACACATCTTTTGTGAGGACAGGTTCATTTCGGATCTGCTACTGGTAGCCTGTAACCCAGTACCACCTGCTCCAGGGTCGGGCCGTCTGCGACTAAACCGGCACCTCCACCAGTTCCCTCCGCGTTCTGGTGAGGAGGGTGGCTAGTCACCCAGGCAGAACGAAAAACAAGATATGTTTAAGAGCGTCGGCTTAGGAGAGCATTGACGGCCATCTAGCAAACCCCCGCTGCCTTGCGGAGAAATATCTACTGATGAGGAAGGCTTCAGGAGTAAACATCGAGAAAAAATCTGCGACCTGTGGACCTCACCGTCCCAGCTTGTGGGCCATGGCAGATGAACCACAGGTGTAAAGGGTGGGGTCAATACTGCGCACATTGCACTTCACCTTAAAAATCCATTGCGCAGGCATGAAGGACACGTCCACTTACTAACGCCACCAATCTTACAAAGTCCTGTAGCGACGGGAAAAAGGGCGAAAGCGGCAGGTGGAAGATAACACTGGAAGCCGTAGTTCGAATCCTACATGCAGGCGGTTCAGGATATTGGTCGCCTGATGCTGACTCAGAGACGACAGCATCGCTCGTCAGCACCGTGAATGACCAAGCAGCCTTATTTAGGGAGAGCACTGCTTGCTCCACATGGAGAGGGGCCTAGAAAAGGTGGCCTTACCAAAGCTCGTCTCTTATCCCCACCAGTTAGCTAGCTTCGGTCAACGGGCATCTTCTGAAGCGGTCGAACAAGCACCAAGAAAGGAAGGTACGCATCCATCTTCAAGGATGCACAAGCACTAAAACTGGCATGTTGGAACATCAGAACTATGCTTGGCAAAGCTGACAGCAACAGACCTGAACGCCGCTCAGCTCTTATCGCATACGAACTGTCCAGGTTAAATGTAGAGATTGCTGTCCTTAGCGAAATCCGGTTTCCTGATGAAGGCAGCAATCAAGAGCATGGCGCCAGATATACCCTCTTCTGGTCAGGAAAAATTTCAACAGAAGGACGACTCGCAGGTGTCGGCTTCATGGTCAGAACATCCATCGCCTCCAAGCTGGAAAACCTACCAACCGGTCATTCCGATCGCATCATGTCCATGCGACTCCCTTTAAAGAACAAGCAGTATGCTACGCTTTTTAGCGTGTCCGCTCCAACACTTCAGGCTGAACTTGCAGAAAAAGACAAGTTTTACTCGGAGCTCCGCAGCCGCATTCAAAGCACCCCTGCAGACGACAAGGTAATAATCCTTGGTGACTTCAACGCCAGAGTGGGCAAAGACGCCACTGTCTGGAAAGGAGTGCTTGGCAGACACGGTGTAGGTAACTGCAACGACAATGGACGGTTGCTACTTGAGTTATGCACGGAGCAACAACTGGCCATCATCAACACCACCTTTCAGCAAAAGGACAGCCTGAAGACAACTTGGATACATCCCCGGTCCAAACACCGGCACCTCTTTGACTATGTTCTAGCACACCATAGAGACCTCAAAGGATGTCTTGCACACCAGAGTGATGCCCAACGAAGAATGTCATACTGACCATCGTCTAGTACGCTGCAAACTCAAGCTGCACTTCAAACCCAAACAAAGGAAGGGAGGGCCCCCCAAGAAAACTTTCAAACTCAGCAAACTACAGTCAGCTGAAGTGAAAAATGATTTTCAGGCAGACCTACAGACCAAACTTAGACATGACAGCTGTCCAAAAGATTCCTCTCCCGAAGCACTCTGGAATAAACTGAAAACTGCCATCCTGCAAACATCTAAAAAAATTCTGGGGCTTTCCACGAAAAAGAACAAAGACTGGTTCGATGAGAACAACCATGAGATCCAGGATTTCCTGGCGAAGAAAAGATCAGCCCACCAGGCCCACCTGGCTCAGCCGTCGTGTCCTATGAAAAAAGCTGCCTTCCGTCACACTTGCGGAAACCTTCAGCGCAAGCTTCGAATCATCCAAAACAAGTGGTGGACCAACCTCGCAGAGAGAACTCAACATAGTGCAGACGCTGGTGACTACAGAGGCTTCTATGAAACCCTCAAGGCAGTGTACGGCCCTACACACCAGGTGCAGAGTCCTCTGCGCAGTGTGGACGGCAGGGTGCTCCTCACAGAAAAGACATCTATTTTGAGCCACTGGTTTGAGCATTTCCAGACTCTCTTCAGTGCCGACCGAGTCGTCCAGGAC
>Ga0210059_1002925_pt1 | contig 27032 bp, 18 predicted proteins | sample Ectturendosymbi2_FD_188042 | JGI IMG/M metagenome (GOLD analysis project Ga0210059, IMG submission 188042) | Ecteinascidia turbinata endosymbiont from Florida, USA - Sample 2 (SPAdes) (version 2) | ecosystem: Host-associated > Tunicates > Ascidians > Unclassified | place: Key West, Florida... | reverse complement strand
TTCTTTTCTGTATATAAACCAGCTCGGTAGTATCTCCACTTCATTCTGACGATATCCCCTGAAGAGTGTCAGACGAAAAGCTTTGGGATGAATCTCCTACTTCACGCCATCTTCAAAATCAGTGGTGATGGAGGTGGAGTGCAGGGCTTTCAAGCGCACCTCAAATGTTTTTATTTGCTGAAAATCCGGGCAAAAACCCTGAAAATCCGGGTAAAAATGGCGCCCAACCTGTCTGAGTTCAAAAAATGGCGCCGAAGGTTTTAATTAAAAGACATGAAACTTATCCCAAAAAGTGGTCTATATGATCTTTGTGGAAGAAAATTTGTAGGCAAAAGTTGCACAAAAAACTTTTCAGGCAATTTTGAAGAAATTCGGTCAAATCCTTCGCACCCCAAAATTTGCCTGCTCCTACACCTGTGATTAAAACGCACCTCCGCGCCCGTTGCCCCTCTTTCGAAAGGGAAGAGGAGGAAATGCCCTCGCCATGCCTACATTCTCCGGCATCCCTGTGCATATTATTCTACACACACTCTCTTAACTCGTTGTTGTAGGCAACAAATCTACAATGTGTTACTGCAATGAACATAAATTATCAGCGGTCTCCTAAGACAGAGCAGTTCATGACTGCAAAAGTATCAGGCAACGCGTTAAAACAGGGGAGTAGAACACACTCAGTGCTACGTTAGCGCAGTTCACACTGCAAAATACAAGGCTGCGCGAATGTCTCGTCGTATGGCAATCGATCAGAAGGTATGCGGCTGAGATGGCGGACACCCAGGGTTGACAGTTTGAATCTTGCTAAACTACGCAAGAATTGAGAATGCGCATGAAGTACGCAAGAAAATTTTTGTTTTTTTATTATGTCGCAGTTATATGTACAATCACTAAAGGGAAAAAATATACGGGCTTGTGTGAGCCGTTATGATCAATCCGCCTGAAATGCCATATTAATGACGAAGCGCGAAATGAAGCGCATATTGCAAACACAGGTGTGTGACTGTATTAGCACAGAAACTAAACGGGAAACTAGTGATGCATAACAAAATCAAATAGGGCAGTGTTAGGACAGTTTTGAAATTTGGCTCAGAAATTCAATTAAACGTCCATAATTATCATTCTTCAGTGTTGATGTAATTGGACGCAACCAAAAGAACACCAATTCGTTTAAAAAAAAAACACTTAAAGAAACAATAAAACCCACCAAAAATCCCACTCCTTACTTTTCCTTTGAAAAATTTACTATGAAGCAAAAAATAAAATAAGCAACACACTTGTACAGTTAACTGTACATTTTTTAATGAAATAAAACTAAAAAAATTATATACACTTTGTAGATGCTGAACTAGCAGGGCATGTACATAAACTTGACATGAAACTGCAGAGTTTGTGCGGAAGTGGTATTTCTCTCTAATTGCTGTGCGCGTTCTTGCCAAGCCTAACCACTTTGGAATGAATTGACCAACAACACTAAATGGGTACATTTCTTTACCCTCAAATTTGAATGCCATAATAGGTATAACAAGTTATTATTGTGTAATTCTGAAAATGGTGACATTGCACGAGGCAATAAAAACTATTCACAATGGGGTTTTTGTGTTTTTTTTAAATAACAAAAACCTGCTTCTTTTAAAAAAAACAAAACAATCCGGATTTAAAACACAAAAAGCAGGTGGGTTGCTTTTTTTAAAAAAAACGGGTTTTTCCCATCCTGATTGTTTTTCAATACTTTTTGTGATTTTCCCTTGATCGCACGCTGTGGAACAAGTCACGTCAATATCAGTCTGTTTGGGTGTGCGCCGCACACTTTGAGTATAGGTCCTTGGCACTGAAGAATGTAAGACTTACTAGCATTTGAATACGTAAAAATTAGAGTTGACAACAAGTTTCGAAAAATTAAATCCATGCAGCATGTATTAGTGGACTTACTATAGAAAATATCATCTACTGTAGTTACAGCATTTAATTTTTTGTAATTTCACACTTTGGATGCCCCCCTTCCTTGGATGCCCGGGGCCGGAGCACCGTTCGCCCCCCCCCTCTGCATGCTACTGGTTATAGGGCAATTCTAATGTAGTATGCTATAATGACGAATTAATAATCTTGTCTCAGTACTGTGAAGAATGTTTCATTGTTCATTTCACGTTTCAGTAGTTGTTTATACCCAGGGTCGTACCGAGGGGGCCAGGGATAGCACAATGCCCCTGGCTCCGAATCACTGGGGACGCCGAAAACCCCAGCAACGTCGCAAGTGCTTTTTTCAACTCAGTACATTTGCTCCCGAAAGACTTTAGGTACGAACATTGGGGTTGGGGCGCCAAACTTTTTCTTGCCCGGGCGCCATCTAACCTCGGTACGCCCCTGTTTATATCTCTTAGAAGATATAAAAGGCTACATACGTTAACTTTGCCACGTGCCCTCTTAAGGTGTGGCAACCATTTTGATAAAATAGGTCAAACCAGATCAGGTTGAGAAGTGCTGGCTTGCAGCCTCCCCGGTGACCTCGAATCTTAGTCTGGTTGTTGGATTGGACTTCTTCCAACTACGCGTGGATAATGTTATTCCTTACCATCGTTAAATAGCAGCAGAAGTCTATTTCGAAAACTGTATTACCAAAACCTGCAACAGAAATCCGCCTTTTATTGCTCAGCAGTGATTACAACATCTTAAGTTCAAAGTAATCGCACTGAACAACTTTGTTTATTTTCTTTTTATTTTATGAATTTGCCGCAGACTCGTCGTCCATATCACGTGCTTGATCGAATAACACAAAAGCACAAAAATGGTTAGTCACAACGCATTATATGGTAGGTATTAGTGCACAATCAAAACTGAGAGGAGCAAAATACTTTAACAGCATCTCAACTACAACGTCATTTATTGTCATACAGGGAGCCGGCAGTAGGAGAGAAATGAAGACATTCTAACATCAGATTTTGGGGTAAAAGGCTAATAGAAAATTTTTTAAAAATCGGATAGAGTGCTCAACGGCGCACAGAGGCATGTAAATTGTTTTGATCAAGGTTTCAAATGTTTTGGAAGACATTTAGCATGAGGATAACAGCCATTTCTTTTCACTGAATTTAACGCAGGGTTTGGCTGTTGGTGTTTCACTATTTATGTGTACTGTACTCACTTTTTACACGTTTGGCTACGCATGTCGTCCAAATGTTGCGGGTGATAAAGGAATCACAAGAAAACGCAGAAATCATGAGGCGCAACGTAGCACACGGAAGTTTTTTGCTGGGCAAAGGCAATACTGATGAGATGCATGCGCCTAAACAACGCCAACAGCTACTTCAGTTGGTCACCGTCATACAGGAGAGTTAAATAATTGAGGAAAAATGGAGGATTTGTAAAAAGCACCAGACATTTGAAGCGATCGGACAAAAAAGTTAGATGAAGATGCGCAACGTTGCAAAAGCAATACAGACTGTTTCCAAACAAGGCATCTAATCAGGGGCTTAACGAGGTTAGATGGCGCCAGGGGAAGAAACAAGCGCCCCCATGTTTGAACCTGAGGTCTTTCGGAAGCAAATGTAATGTATTAAAGAAAGTATTTGTGACATTGTTGGGACTTTTCGGCGCCTTCGGTACCCATCGAGATTGGGCACCCCGTAATGATTCGGCCCCCCATAGTGATTCGGCTCCTGGGGAATTGTGCCCCTCTTGACCCCCCTCGTTACGCCCCTGCATCTAATGTCCTGACACAATGGCATACATTGGCATGCAATAGGCACGAAATAAATTGTTTTTTACTGCAGGTCAGCACTGAGCGAATGTGCCTCTGAGCTTGTTTGCTGCACAGTACAGCGATTGCACATGTCTCTGGATATCATCACCATTCTTCAGTGAGGCATTTAGCAATACACCAAGATATTTCATCTGGTCAGAAAATTGTACACGTATACACCATTCAGAAAAACATTCGATCTTTGTAACGAAACCCACATTGCCCAGGGGTTCTTAACCTTTTTTGTCTCATTAACCCTTCAACAAAATCAAATAATTGATTTTACATCTAAAAATATTTGGTGTGTCAAGGCATGGTTTTTCTGGAAAACGACCGGGGCAGGTACTCCTGGAATAACGCTGTAAAGTTACACTCAGATATATGAATTTTTATGCTTACTGGAACCAATTTGAGGATTTTTTTATGCTTACTGGAACCAATTTGAATTTGTATGCTTACTGGAACCAAAATGAAAGAGATACTCTCGTGTCATCTTTGGGAATTAATTGAGATCAATGTTTTGGGAATCAATTGAGATCAATGTGTTTTATGTTCATCATTAAAGACAACCTTGCTACACGCAGATAATTATTTTGAAAAAGTGTAATGACTTTAAATGCGCCCTTAGACAGCGTTGGAAAATCTTCACCCAATCCACACCAAAATTTGGAAAAGTCACAGTTCCAAGATATGAATTGGAATAAAGCCTTGCTTAACATTGAGGATCAATCACTTCACCTCTATAAAGTACTTTGAAAAGATATGCCCGTGTCCTGATAAACTTCACACGTTCAGTTACGTGTTCCAAAACTATTTTCAAGCATTCTGGAAGGGTTTAACTCGCCAGTGCATGTCGATGAAGAACGCAAATGTTGAAATGAAGAACACAAGGGGTAGAAATACGGTGCCCGTTTGTTCAGCAGAGTTGTAAAAACCTGACTTCACGGTGCATACAGTAGAGGCAGGACCGGAACCCTGAACGCTAGGCCAGGGAGATTTCCACCCGTCACCTGAGGTGACCCTGTGGTTCATACCTCAGCAAGCGCGGGAGCGCCCTCCACCTTGTAGCTGGAGATGTTTGTCTGACTTCTCGACTGGTGCGCGTAATCTCGTGCTCGCTGTCTGCACTTTTCCACTAAGGAGAAAAGACAGTAGTTTTGGATAAACATCACCCCACGTTATAGTTATTGTGATTTTTTTCTCCCGTGCGGTACAGGGCTGTAAGTGTGGCAATCAACGGCTGTAATTCAATCAAGGCGTGCTTCACTCAGGCCGTGCTTACTTACCAGCATTGAGCAGGAGAGGTTCCTCAAAGCCAATATATTTTTTCATGGGCTTTTCTACATTAGATTTTTGTATCTTCTCTTTGGAAACTAACGCCGGTTGAGTTTCACCGGTCAGGTGTGGTTTTCATTTTAACCAGTAACAGCATCAAGTTAAAGTACAAAGTCACTTCATTAGTGCACAAACCACAGCATAAGAGTTACGTTTCAAGTGTAGTAATCAAACTAAGTGAATGGAAGTTTTGTTTTCTTTTTTTTTTAATAACGGGTAACGTTATCCTTGGGTTGTGGTTCACGTGAATAAAAAAAGGGTTGGCGTTCCAGAGTTTTAAGGTAGCGCGGGGCCTGTAGCATATTAACAGAGCGGGACCCTAAGAAAAATACGCTTGAACAAGTGAAAAATGTTAAATCATACATTCTGCGAGCATCAGTGTGACTAGCATTAGGCATTGGCTATTAAATTTCGGACGTACTAAAAACCTGGTCTTAAGTTGTAACTGGTAGACATTATGGGCTACATACTAAGCTTTCTTTTACCAGAAACGTATATACGTATCATTTTACTAAGAAGGGATATATTACTGTACAGCTCACAAATACAGCACAAAAGCAGCAATTAATGCCTCCTGACTCACCAAGAAATTTGATCATTGCTATATGCAAACAGTGTAGTCTCAGTATGTGTCGAAGTCGATTGTCAAAAGCAGCAAAACTGCTGCCTAAGATTGTAATTTCTAGAATTTTCCATAGCGGATTTGTTTATGATACTGGTACTGTCTATTTCACATAGACGTTCATGCTCTATGCCAGTGTTTTTCAACCTTTTCCTGCAGCGGAACCTTCTCCAAGTTTTTACGTTGCTCACGGAACCCTATACAATAATCCAAGCGTCTATCCTACTTTCTGTAATAAACCTGTGGAACAGCGGTATTGCTACAACCGCATAGAACTGTGATTACAAATTTCGTCCCAGGCAGTTTCGGTCTGTTTCGGCGGAACCCATGTGGCAGCCACTCGCAGAACTCTGAGGTTCCGTGGAACCCCAGTTGAAAAACACTGTTCTGTACTCTTTAGAATAATCAGTTGTGGATTTTAGGAGAGGTGAAGGAGTTGGTCGCCTCGGGCCCCATTTTTTCAGAGATGCTGTGAAGTCCCCCTTTTGAGAGTTTCGCACTTAATTTTTGCACTGTTTTTTTAACACAAAAACTGAAGAGTTGAAACTATTTTCAAAACTTAAATTCTAATCAACAACGTGCCGCTCCCCAGAAGGTGCCGCCCGGGACCCGGAACCTCCCCTTGCTAAGCCACCGACCTTTCTTGAACTGCACAGCTTACGAGCGGGCCAAAGCCTGTGGTACTCTACCACCGTATAGTGTCAACAATGCTATTCTTTAGTAATATCACTGATCTCTGTCATTTCCTGTGCGCCTGACCAGCGTTACTCAGGTAGGTTAATCATAATTACCACAAACGCAGTCGCTTTATTCACTAGAACGGTTCTCGGTTTGCCGCTTGTCTGTGCAAACCTGGCCTTTTTGTGCCAGATTTAATGCTTTAGTATTTGATGTTTGCCTTGAAGGGAAAGGTAGTAGTGAAAATAGGAATGCAATGTGGAAAAATCACAACTGCCCTGATTCGAAATGACTGCAAAGCGAAGAGCAAGTTTCAACTATGCTACCAGTGTAGTCCAAATTCACCATAAAATGGCATTGTCCTCGATTGGTACAGTGTTACCCACCGGCATATTTAAATACCAAAAATCGGGATTTCAATATATTTGAAGCTTCTTGGTAATTTTTTCCCAGCGCTACCGGTTTCCAGTGTTGCGCTATAAATTCTGGCTATTTACGGAAGTTCTGTAAGCATTCGGCAAAGATTTTACGAGACGCGATAGGTGGATTGTACCTGCGAAATTAAGATTACAGCTGAGGTTGTGTAAATCTCCTAAGTCCCAACCAGAAGAAAGCTTTATTATTTTTGGGTGTTTTGTGGTAGGAAAATGGATTTGGTGTTTTTGGTGTTTACTGTTTGGTTTGGTATATTCCGAAACAGGTTATGGTCTTTGCGCAGTTGGCAGCACTGAATACTGTTCAATCTTTGCCATAGCCATAGTCTCATCGTCATTGTCAGACATGCGCGAAGGTCGGCATTGTTTTGTCATTACACAAAGTAGTGGGTGCACGCAAACATGGATGCGTTTGCTCGCAGATGCAACCATGCATGGAGCATGCATACATTCTGTCGCTGCCCAACTTCTTGTTACGCATCTGCCAGCTACGTTCGCCCAAACTACTCAGATTTAATTTGCGTGCTTAAGCGGGAGCTTGCTGCAGATGTAATAAAGAACATTTAGAGTCAAGTCTGAAGGTTAAACTTTTCTTGAAGTAGCATTAAGCTGTCACGGGGATTCTACTTGTCGAAGCACTTTTTTTCGCAGATGCAGCTTTCCTTTGCTGGAAAATGCAACAGCATTTGCGAATATAACTGAAGACATAATTCTTAATTTGACAACACCTCGTAACCTAGAAAGTGGAAAATATGAAACCTGTTAAAGGTAATGCAATTTCTTACATGCTCACATTCTCCTATTATTGAAACGTGATAAAGAGGATCCGCACTTTAAAGAAAATTCTTATCTTGCTTTCATGAGACTCTGTTCTGCATGCAGTTGACTGACCATAGGCCAGTCAACATTAATAACTAATTAACAATTCGTTTTTTCTCAACTTAGAGCTTACTAAATTTCATTGAAAAGTTGTTGTTAAAATTTTCACTATTTTCGGCGTCCATCAAGACCTATATTTGAACTCATACTTTATAAAAGACTTATGCTTGGGTTTATAGTGGTATTTTTTATATGGTGGCTTCTTTTTTGAGAGAGGGTGTTTGCGTGTAATTTTATGAGACAGGTTGAGACACTTGCGTTGTTTCTTCAAAAAAGTATTCTTTCCTATATAAATGAAATTCTCACAGCCTAAGTGTTCAAACCAGAAACAGACGGTATGTCTTCACGCTTGATTTAAGCACATCTCATGATTCTATATAGCCATAGTCACGCTTTGGCGTGCATGCGGTGTGTCTTCACGTTTGATTGAATTTCAAAGACATCTCGTGACAAGCACTTCAGCATGTATCGTGACTTCACATTGGCACAGACAGCTACGTGGCAGTAACGAAAGACTTCTACTTGAAAAAACTTCAAATAGATTTTTTAAAGTGCAGTCACATTTTTTGCTTTTTCATCAAATTAGGCACAAGTGGTTGTAGAAATACAAACTCCGCAAACAGTTTGCTACATTCTTCTTTATTTGGACTGCCGTGTTGAAAAATTGCCTAAAGGTATGCCTACAACAAAAGATACTGCAACAAACTGATAAAAAAGTAAAGTTAAACCAGAACTAACTACTGTATGGTAACTTACAGTGGCCTTACAAAAATATTTGTTAATTACAATCAACTTACTTAAAAATCCAAACAAAAGATTTAAGTAAATCTCTTGATGGACTTCAAAATATTATGATCCCCAGATTGCATAAAAGAGTTAAAGTAACGTTTATTTATATAGTTAGGACACTTAGCTAAAACTGTTGGAATACCGTTTGCATGCTATGTTCGCATGTGTTTTTTTGCACATGTAAAACTTTTGAAAAACGTTTATAGTTAAGATTGCATTGCGTTTATTGCTAACTTCATTTAACGTTTAAAAAACTACCGTTTTTCAATTCGACAAAGAGTTGATTTTTAGTTAACTTCGAATTTAATATTAAGTTCAAAAAAACGTTAAAACAACATTTGCGTTTAGTTTGAAAAATAACACTGTACTAATTTAGTACCAATACAGTGCTAAAATCGTCTTAAGGGTTTGAAAAACTGTTTTTTGTGGTTACACTCTCCCTGCTTTTCCACATAATATTATGATAATCAATATTTTTGCCAATTTCAGTTAGTTCTTTTTCTCGTAACGAAAGTTTTTGTTCTGTTATATGATCTACGTGAATACAACAGGGTTTTAATACATTTTTGCCGCATCAGTGCTCACAAGATTTTTAACCCTTTCTAAATAGTATCCTTGAAGTCACATACTGACAATTTTGAATTTTTGCCCTGCATTTAAATGAATTTACCCATCACAAGAAGTTCGTAATTGTTCATATATGGCCGTGATTGTTCATATCGCAAGGGTCATTTGTCTGAGTACATACGAATAAACTTGGTGCTTGTTATTTGTGGAATTTTTTGTTCATGAGACTTCCCATGCAGCACACAGACTAGTTTTCGCAAAATGTTCTTGGAACAAACATGCAAACAGCATTTTGACACATGACGTGATCAAGACACAAGAAGTCTGACAATAATACACCCTACACCAGGGGTGCCCAAACTACAGTTCAACCCGGCACGCCAAATACCTTGCACATTTTTTCAAGCACCACGCTTCCGACTGTGGACTGCAGTGCAACAGCGTTGGCTGGCTGCTGCCTGCCACATAAATCTCACTGTATCCGGCCCTCCAGAGGCCACGCAATCGCGAGTTCGGCCATCGGGTTAAAAAGTTTGGGCACCCCTGCCCTACATGCACATTATTAACTTCAACAAACTCAAATTTCAACAGATACAACAACAATTTGGAGGAGTGCATATTACCAGCGGAGTGCATTAACTACTCAGCACCAACAATTCCGTGCGACAAAGGATACTCCTACGACACCACCTTGTTTACAGAAACTGTTACGACAGAGGTGAACTTTCAATTTACAGTACATAAAGACAAATCGAGTAAAACGTGGTTAGAGTTAACAGGTAAAGTAACCTCAAAGACTTTCAATATGTGCAATTCTGAAGATCAGTAATGCTATCATTTTTCCTAAAGAAGTGCCATGTTTTCCAATGTAATAGTGGTGTGGGCTTATATTGCAAAAATGTGTTTGGTGTTTTGCAGTGCTTAAAAAAGAAGTGTGGGAACACATCTCAAGAACTAGCCATTTTTATGTAAAACAAGTGTGGGAACGCGAAAAAGGAAGTGTGGAAACGCAGCCAAAAATCTAGAAATATTCAGTAATTACACAATCACGCCAGTGTGCCACGCAATAGCTGGCTTTTCATTTATTCATTTAGCGATGTCTGGAGCTGCACACAGGAAATCTGAGTAAAGACATATCTTGAAGTCAGGTTACCATTGTAGAGGTTTGAGGGGGTAGCCAGCGTAGAGGTTGCTTGTGAGAAAGGTCGCGGTTGCAAAGCAGAACCGCTGGTTTCCCCAAACGCTACGAACAACCAGACAGTCTAGTCGTTATATGAGTGCTTTTCTGTCTCCCGACTTAGCTACCTGACACTGTAAGTTGCCAATCCGAAGCAAGGCACTGCTCTCACCCCTTCAAAAGTTCGCTTCACAGATTTCCTGGTGCACAAATCTTATTTACAAAAAGCTTCTGATGAGCAGCAGAAAATAATTCGACGATGGCGGGACAGCTGAAACAGCTAACGTGGACTGCATGCGAGGAAGAACGAATAAACTGTGAAAACATCGTCTCCACGCTGCATCATAAAAGTTGCTGAAATGAAGTCAGCGCACCCAATCTGTGCGCGAGCAGTCGAGCATGCAAATTTCCTTGGCGAAATGGGTTGACACAAACAAGCATATACAGTAGAATAAACACACATGTTCTGAATGAACGTTGCACTGCTGTTGCGGTTGGCAACGTACGAATAACTTTGTCGCGTAAGAATGTGCTGCGTTTGTAAATCAGATATATGATTGCGGTAGCTAACTTGGGAGTTACGCTAGTTTTCAATGAGTTGTGCTGTGGAGTAATTTGTATAAGGCACGGGTCTCTCTCACTGATGCTGCCATGTGCATGAATTTAATAGTGAATGAATTTAATAAATGAGTCTTTGTTCAACGAAGTGATATCATACTTTACTTTTTAGTCATTGTGATTTTTCTATTGTGCAAACACAACTGCATTTCATATGCTTGGCTGGAAATTATCAGAAGGGGTCGTTAGGTTAAATTAGGTTGCAAAATGGGTCGCCGCATGTAAAAGGTTGAAAACCACTGCTCTACATCATAAGGTAGAAACACCTTTTCATTTGCAGAAATATTGGCCTGTTGCTATCTGAAACCTTATGTCTATTGATTTTCTTGTGCTGACCATGACAGAAGAGTAACATAAAATTACATGAAAACTTAAATACCATTTTTCAATTTTTGTGTTGCAAAAGTAAAGGTTTTAATGAAAGCGTCATGTTATCACTGTCCCAATGTGTGTAAAAGCATGTCTTTGCGGGTTGTTTAGACGTCCGTATATCAATATTCATCAGCCACTGTCATTTAAAGTGATCCTTCCACTGAACTCTCTCCTTGCTTCATTGATTTAACTTAATGTAGAAGTTGTAAAAGGCATTTGTTCGGCTTTAATTACTTATCAATTATTTAATTTGAACCATTGGCGGATGCGATAGGTGGATTTTATTGATCGGATTGATTTCCAGCCATTGACACACAATTTCGAGAGAAGTTGAAAGTCGTCAAATCAGCTCGAGACATCCACTTAAATGAATCAAGTCACCATTGACACCAAATATTTTCATTGAGTGGCCGTTTATATTTCAAAGGAAGGAAAAGCACTTTTGAATCCAGACAAAAATATTTAATTTATTTGCTGGTATCTGGCGCCACTGACATAATCATGTTAAGTTTTTTAAATGTTTTTCATGCCGAAATTCTGGCGGTTGGTGAAGAACAAATAAGTAAAGCTATTTCATTGTCTTGTCAAAATGAAAAAAGTGCCATGAATAAAACCCTCCTTTTCATGACTTCACAATATAAAAATAGGTCATCATGGCTTGTTCTCACCTATACTTTGCAGTTTTGTGGAATTTTTTGCTTGAAAGTTTGTCAAAAAGTATGGACAAGTACGGAAGTTTTATAGAGAAAAAGGCAAGCAGCACTTCGCTTCTATTAATATAAGAATCTAAAACATTTCTACCATTTTCGGTGCAATACAATTTTACCCAAGATGCTCAAGGTTTTTTAAACGGTGATATATTTATCATATCGTAACAGCGGCTTATGTCGTCATTATTACAGTTCTCGCATTTACACAGAATTTCCTTGTTTTTTTCTAGTTCAACTTAGTCTGCGAACGAAATTACCTAAATCCGTTTTCCACTTCTATGTACTACCTTGGAATGTTGATTGGATCCTTTGTGTTTGGCAACACTGCAGACAGGTTTGTACAGTTCAAGCTAAATGGGCTATTTAAACTTCTGTGCATGCCCTTGGCATTGTTGTGCGTTTCTACCGTTCTTATTTTATCGAAATAATGAGTGTTGATGCAGTGTTCATAGTGAACCGGTTGCTAGTCTCTTGTGCATCTGCACTGCAGAAAACCTAAATGTGAGATTTAAACTACAATCAATTTTTATAATTAAACCTGTTCGCAATCGTTAACATTTTACAACATTTCACTTGTATTGTGAAAGTTCAAACAAGAAATGTACATAGAATTCTGAATCATGAAAATACTTATGCTTTGTTTCAGGTTTGGTCGGCGTCCAACCATGATAGCTACTTTCACAGCTTGTTTGGGATGCATGTTTGGTGTAGCGTTTAGCGGTTCCACTGGCATGTACATTGCATTTCGTGCAGCTGCTGGTGGCTTTAATTATGGCATGAGCATTGCAACCTACGTATACAGTAAGTATTGAAGCAGGTGACATTCCTGAAATTGTACCAGGGCAGTTTACGACGAAATATTACGGAATACTGTTTTCCAGAATAATGAATTTGAACCATTGCAACGATTTATGCATTGCTTGACACCTTCAGTGCTGATTGGCGCATACCTCGTATATGCGTTATACGTTACGTTCAAATGCGCCGGGTGCGAATTGACGCACATTAATGGCAACGCAAGAAGTGTTTGCAACGAAATTTCCGCAAATATTCTTCATACCTAGTCACATTAATCCGGAAAATTCATGTAGATTGACAAAACACTTTAGTTACGAAGTTGGCAGTAAACCATATTGCTAGGCCTATTCTACAAGACTTTTTCAAAAAAGTTAGGTGCGAAAACATTTTTCGTACTTACTTGGTTGCAATGAAAATTTGCAACAATGTGCTCCGTACCTACCCGCATAATCCTCGAAAATTTCAGGTAATATGAACAAGAAAATTTCTAGATATTAAGTTTGTTATCCCGCAACATTTTGCTAGGTCAGGCCTAGGCTACAACACCTTTTGCAAAGTACTTAGATCCACACAGTTGTTGCGTGTGTATGGATAACTTTTTTGCTGGTATTGCTGCAAAGACAATTTTCAAATGTGATCTTCATACCTATGCGCATCATCTCTGAAAATTTGAAGTAATTCCAACAACAACCGGAGTTAGTATTCGTGACGCGTCAAGGCTACAAAGCTTTATCCTATTCAACAGGGTTGAGCAGTTGTTCGGCAAAGCACCATAACTGTTTCAAAACTAAATTTTTTGCAACCAAAATTTACAAGATGTTGTTATTGGTGTTATGCATTTTCCTTGAAAATTTGAATTCAGTGCGTAAAGAATTTTGCGAGGTATTAATTTTTTAAACGAGCAACCGGGCTCTTTTCTCAGGGCATAGGACTAATTGCTGCTGCGCGTGGCTGGCAACTAATTTGAGTTCAGTAGTTATAAAGTGGAAGGCAATACTTTTAGCATGATTTGCATTTTGAAATCAAACTTGACACGAATGTTCTTCTTGTGAAAACGCATCTTACTTGAACATTCGAGGTTGTGTAGCTGTTGGATGAAAACATCCTAAAAACCGTCCAACACCAGCTGAATAATCGCGCGGAATTCGCACCGCACAGGTGTTGAAATCAAGTTCTTTGTGGCGGTGTTTCAAGAGAGGTATAAGAAAAAGTTGTGTCATATAAAAAGTCAAGCGCTAGAATTCAAAATTGGTTTTAAGTTTTTTTTGTAAACGTTTTGCTTTATTTTCGTAATGTGAGCAGCTCAAAAATATTTAGGGCCGAAATCGGAGTTGGTGAATATATGTTTTTTCAATTTGTGTCAAATTGAAATACACTTGCGTCTTCAGAATCAATAAGATACCTTCTGTTTTTCAAGTAATAAACAAATTACATCAATGAACTAAGGTTTGGTAAACCTTATCGTACCCAATTGAAAAGTACCTTGTTTTTTTTGGATTGGTAAAAAACGCAGATAATGTTGCTTATGGCAATATTTTCCGAATTTAAAATTTTATAATATATTTTCTTAGTTGTCAATTTGCGCTGAAATGTGCTTTTCTGCCTAAGAATTTGTTTTGCCGTTGTATGTTTTAGAAGAGATTCTCTTTGATTAAATTTAAGACTCAATTCGTAACTGTGCATACAAGCGATAAACGTTTTGGAGAGCTGTCTGTTAAGATTGTTTGTTATAGGCAAAGAGACTATGCTTCTGCCCACAAACGTTGCTAATGTAACAGCGTCTCGATTGTATAAGAAATGCTTTTTATGATATATTACATTACAAGATTTTTAGAACGAATGTGAGTGTCATCTGATATTAAATTAATATTAATAAAAAATTTAGCCTATCTTCGTGCATGTTAAGGTTTTCACAAAAGTCTGCCACACGTATTTCACGTAAGTCTGACACTTCACATAAATCTGCCAAGACGTTCTTTTTTCTTGCAGTTATGGAAATCACCGGGCGGAAATGGAGAACGTTTGTTGGTATCGGCTATCAAGCATTTTTTTCATTAGGATATATGATATTGGGAGGAGTAGCGTACCGATGGAGAAACTGGCACGAAATATCGGTAATCAGATTGCCAACGTTTGATATAACATTTAAGTCAGCAAACGAGATCATTCAAACGGTTACTTATCATTTGATTTCACAATTCAATTTGTCTGCAAGTGATCTTTCGCAAGAAGCAGTTTATATGTCAGGTGCCCAAGTTACTTGCTTGTTTTATTCCTTACTTCTGCTAGGCCCAACGCTGAACAAAATTTCCTATATAAGTTCAATAAATCTAAACAGGTAAACTTACATACAATTTGGGAGGATCACCGATGGAGTGCGGAGTGGTTGGAGAACACTACGAGAATCCGTACTATCCCCGACATTGGCACCCACTCTCCCAGAATGGCCTTGCCAAGAACAGCGTGCGTTCGGCTTAAACGCATCAGCCAGGCTCGTAATCGCCGGTGACATTCGGGGATAGTACCCCCCAAATTTTTCTGCCCCCAGTAAAAAATTTTAAAAACATAAAAACAAAAAACTTGTCCCCCTAAATCATAAAACCTGGTGACGGGTCTGGCCATCGCACCGGAGTCGGTCGTTTCCGCTCCTACTTACACGAATGAGGTATGGCCAGAGGTTTGCGCCACGGGGAAAAAACTAAGCTAAAGTGGGTCCACTGGCCATCGTAGGGTGACTACTAGCCAACACTTAGAAAAAAGTTAAGAAATGAAAGTGAATCCGGATGTGGATTTCTATGCTAGCTAAAAAAATGAAAACACCCAGAAAAACGCAAAATGCAACAACTTACTGAAATCCAAAACAAAGATAAATATCAAAATATAAGCTAAGTGTTTTTTCAAATGCAAGCTAAGGTTTTTACATGTAGTTTGCGAGAGGGGCGAGCCACACCTGTGTCCCTCCGTCAGTTACGCCATTGGGTATGGATCCTTCTGCAGGCCATTGTGCAGAGGAGTATTTTGTTTACGTTTACCACATAGGTCAGCGGGCAATTTTGCAAAAAGGTCGTGTCACAGACGATTGAGCAGGATGGCGTCATCATAAGCGAATACTTATTCCAGTTTGACCGTTGTCGTGAGCGGACGTGTTACTGAGCTCTGTGTTGCAGCCAGTTGTGAGCCCGTTATGCAAGCAAGGAAGTCGGACATAAGCTCGATTCAAACAAGTACTTCATGTGAATCATAACATTTCCTTAAAAAAAAACAATCTACTGTGAGAAGAAAAAAGACTGCAGTACTGTAAACTGTTTTGTATTATAAGCATCTAGACAAGGAGAATGTAACAACGCGAAATCGAAAGAGCGCTGAGCAGCCCAAAGCAAAAAAGAGCCAACGCTTGCAAACTTGTACACGTTGATGGTTTCAATTGACAAACGCCTTACATCGCTGGAACAAGACATGAAGCTTAGTGTCAGCGAAATTGAAAACAGTCTTGACGAGGCGTACAATACAATTGCTGATCAGGAAAACAGTATTAAGATGTTACAAGGCCACATTCAAGATCTAGAAAAAAATCTAGAAAAAAAACAAGATTGAGCAAGAGCAAGAACTGCCCTCCAAGGATTATACTCTTCTTTTTCACGGCATTCCTCAAACTGAGACTAAAGAAGTACAAGAACATATAGAACATCTAGTCCGTTCATTTATTACAAATACTCTGCGATTTCCACCAGCTGAAATGGAGAAAATGCTATTTTCGAATGTACATCGTCTGCCGAAAAGAGTGTCTGTCGTCGAATCGCGGAATAATGATCGTGCTAAATTGCACCACCAATTGTTGTAAAATTTTCGCAAATGAAGGACAAGAGTAGTATTCTACTACTTGCTCCATCTGCTAGGAAATTCAATGCAGCCATCACGCGTCACTTGCCTCTTGCATTTCAACAGCAACGTAAAGCACTTCTAGAGAAAGCAAAGAGACTACAAAGTCAAGAAAATACGTTTGACAATAGTCGATTCAGGATATTGTTTATTCGCTGATGATGAACAAGTGCTTGCTGACTGAAAGTAGGTGACTATGCAGGTGTTGTCACATGCATACGTTTAAGCTTGGGTGTTCTTGTACTATGCGTAATATCTATACATATATTGTCAATTAATCAATGGCTTCATATGACATTTTAGAAACGCCTACATGTAAAAATGTAATGTCCAACATAGTGTACAATTAAATCAAGCTAATTCAGAAAAAGTATATGATTACGTGAACTCGGAACATTTTACATTGGAATCATTGAAGGTCGAAAGCAAAAATAAATTCTGCTTCACGTTAACTTAAGCCTAACAAAAAATTTGGGAAAACTGGAACTTCTTGCGGGCATTAGAACGTTGCCTGACATGATTGCAGCAACAGAGACCAGATTAAAGAATTAGATGAATTTGTTTCCATTTGCAGGGTACTCTATTGAATATCATGATTCCCCAACTAACGCTGGAGGTGTGGCACTTTTCGTTAAGGATAGTTTGGCATATCGCGTTGAAAAGTACGTTTATGGTAGACACTTCCGGGTGTGAAAATCTTTGGTTACAATTTGACACAAACAACTCAGACACAAGTTATTGGTGCATAGACACCCAAATTCTAATTACGAATATTTCCGAGATAGCTAGACGTGACCATTGCCAAGCTTAGTGCAACAAGCTCAAAGTATTATGGGTGACTTTAATATTGATTTATTAAAGTACCACGAAGATATGCGTGTTGAAGCGAGACATGTAAATATGTTACACAGTTATGGATGTTATGTCTTTCCAAATTATCCCACTACAGTTACTCCAAATAGCTCAACTTTAATAGATAACATATACACGAACAATGCTTCTGATGACCTTCAAAACTTCATTGTACATGACATCTGACCATTATCCATTATTTACTTCGGCAGGCAGTATTAATTCTAAGTTCCATCACAAAAAAACTTCGCGTCGTAGCTTGGAATTCGCTTTTTTAACTGATTTGTCGGAACTAATGAATGAAGATATTACAAAAAATCTTTATACCACACCTGTAGATAAATTGTTTAAAGATCTTTATTGAAAACTTTGAGTCAGTACTTAATAAACACGCTCACTTGAAAGAACTCAGTAGAACAGAAATGAAATTTCGTAGCAAACCGTCGCTGACATAAGGAATCAGGAATTCTATTAAAACCAAAAATACACTATATATAAAGAAAGCAAAAAACGTTATTCACCAGAAAGCTTTCAGCGATATAGAATGTACAGAAACAGTTTTTAACTCATGAAGGAAAAGTGTAAAAAATTGTATTACAACAATTTATTTGAAACAAATAAAGCTCACGCAAAAAGGTTTGGCAAGGAATTAATGATTTTTATTAAGACGAAAGAAAAATAGGACTCTCTTACTAAAATCGCGACTGACGGCCGAATCATCACCGATGGCAATGAAATTTGTAATTACGTCAGTGACTACTACTTTTCCACAATAGGCTCACGCATGGTATCAATCGTTAGTGGGTGATGCTGATATTCATTACAAATCGTTAATTCGTTTCAACTCCCAAAATCTCTTTCTAATGCCTATCACCCACAATGAAATTCTAACAATTATAAATTGCCTTAACTCATCAAAAAGTTCTAGGTGCACACAGCATACCAGCAAAATTAATAAAACTCTACAGATGTTATTGCTCCTATTTTATGTGACCTCTACAATTATTCCAGTACCAGTGGAGTTTTTCCAGACACTGGTACACAAAAGTGGTCCAAAAGAAATATGCAACAACTACAGACCCATCTCCTTTTTGTCCCCATTTTCAAAAATACTCGAAATGTCTTTACAATCAATTAAACAAATTTTTCTCAAGCTTCCAACTACTGAACAAACATTTCGGATTTCGGCAAAATTATAATACGTCCCTCGCTGTTTGCAGTATTTGTAATGTGTTTGTGCAATGCTTCGATGAAGGAAAGATAGCTTGCTCAATTTTTTTAGACCTAGCTTAAGCCTTCGATACCGTTGATTACACAATCCTATTGAGAAAACTGGAGAGATACAGAGTAAGAGGATTGCCTCTGCAGCTTATAAAAAGCTACTTAGCAAACCGGTTTCAGAGAACAGTTGTTGATAGTTTGAAATCGAATGAGAAACTTATTATTTGTGGAGTACCTGCTCTGGCCTGTAGCAACCATAGATTTTCTTTTTAGAACTCAGGCTTTAATTTACTATAACTTTAAGCAAGCTCAGTAACGAAACATGCTGAAAGAAAAGCAAACAACGATTTAAACTAAACACTCGACTTAGTAGATTGGACGAGCAGCGCACACCAGACCGACAAACACGTTCTGCGGTGAACACGCAGAGAAAAGTACGGTTGCGCTCAGCTGCATTCCAGCAAGCCACGCAAAAATGCGACGATCAATTATTACATGTCACTGCAATAATCACGCGGAAAAGACACCACAGTACCACAGTGATCAACACTGGGACCTTTTCTATTTTTAGTTTATATTAATGATTTATCTTTGGCAAGTGAATTTAATGTCCGCAGGAAACCAGCTCATGGTCTAGTGGTAAGAGGTAGGTCGTTGCTGGTAGGTCGAGAGTTCGACTCTTGGCCGGGTCTTACCAAGACCTTGTAAATTGGTACTGTAGCCTTCTTACCAGGCGCACGGTGTACGGAAGAGCTGCAGGGAACACAATCAGAACACAACACCAACCGAGTGAAAATGAACCCAGAAATTGTACAATCTCAGTCCTGGCGCTACAAGACCATTGTAGTTATAAAGCGCCAACAACAAGCCACCATATCAAACAAGTAATGTCCGCAGGAAACCAGCTCGTGGTCTAGTGGTAAGAGGTAGGTCGTTGCTGGTAGGTCGAGAGTTCGACTCTCGGCCGGGTCTTACCAAAACCTTGTGAATTAGTTCTGTGGCCTTCTTACCAGGCGCATGGTGTGCGGAAGAGCTGCAGGGAACACACCCAGAACACAAAACAAAGCGAGTGTAATGAAACCAAACATTGTACAATCTCAGTCGTGGCGCTACAAGACCACTGTAGTTATAAAGCGCCAATAAAAAAACACCACATAAAAAACAAACAATGTCCGCATGTTTGCTGATGACACTAACTTAACTATGGTTTCTGACAGTTATCTGTCCCTACAAACTGAGAAAATTGTGAAATTAAAAAAAATTATAATTGGTTGAAGTCAAATAAACTTTCTTTAAACCACAACAAAACTGAATACATGATTGTCACTAGACAGAAAGAAAATTGCAACTTTCGTTTAAACATCGGAGGACATGAAATATCTCAAAGAGTGTATCAGGTATTTGGGGGTGATGTTGGATGATTCCTTAACTTGGAAGCAGCATATTGCACACGTTTCCCATAAGTTATCGAATGGTTGTTGGGCGTTGTCCCAGATCAGAAAATATTCCAACTCACAAATGGTTAAAAAGTGTATTTTGCGTTACTTTATCCGCATATTCAATATTGTATAACCAGTTGGAGATGTGCTGCTAAGCCTGTCATAGATCCTTTAATCAAACTTCAGAAGCGTATGGTACGTATTAAGATGTTTAGTCATAATAAAGCTTCTTCGATGCCGTTGTTCCACAAATAAACCTGTTGACGCTAAACGATGTTTTCAAGTTGGAAATCGCTAAAGTCATGCATAACATAGAAAACAATGAGCACTTGCCGGACTATATTTCAAAAATTTTGAACGAGTAAATTGGACACACAATTATAACACCAGACACTCCAATAAAGGCAACTACGTATTACCGAAAATTAGAACGGAAACCGGGAAAAAAATCAATACTTTGTTGGGGCCCAAAGATCTGGCGAGAAGTTCCACATGATATCAAATCAAAACCTTTGCTGCTGTTTAAAAAAAATACGTCAATCATTTAATTAGCCACTATATAAACAGATGATGCCTACAATTCATGGATTTATAGTTTGGTGGTGTTACAGAGCAATGTTTGCTTGAAACTTATCTTACATGTGGATGGTATCCAATATTTCTTGGTCTTGCTCATCATTTGGATTATACAAGTATGATTGAGCAAGGTTATAACAATGTTATGGTCTTTGCTTACGCTTACGCTGGTTAGCGCAGGGCGAGTGAGCGCGTTCTTTTAGGGTCTTTGACAACAAGTGATTGGGTGGTGGCAGACCGGATGACCGAAGTGTTATTTCGCCGCCTCCCGGCCTTACTGTGTCTGTATTGACAAGTGTATTTGCGTTAAGGCCAAAAAAAAACTAAATAAAATTGTTGTTGCTGTTGTTAAGCTAAAAGGGGGCGTTGGAAGTGGATCTTCCCTAGGGTGCTGGAATGGTTTTCTCCTGCCATACAACATTGTGCATAAGCGTAGGAGCAGACAATTTTTTGGTGGTGTAAAGGATATTTTAACCTAATTTAAACCAAACTTGCCCGAAATATTGCTACGGCAAACCTTCGTCCTATAAATTTTCTGTATCTGTTGGTACATTATATTTTCTTCTGTCACGCTGCCAAAAACTCTAAAATAGTGTGTGAAGATATGAACGAAAATGTACAAAGCCCAATGAAAAAAGCCCGAGTTTACAACCTTAATCAGTGAAGTGGGTGCTGGCACACATATACAAGGCAAGCAAGCTCACGTTCTACTATATAAACCGTAATCGAAGACTTAGCCGGAGTGCCGGAGTCGCCACTGAGTAGAACGCATTGTGGTTTTGTCGTATAATTTTTGGAATTTACGGGTATAACCAGAAACATTTTTGATATAGAGAGTAAAAATAGCGATAAACGTTTCACGACTGAGAGTTTTTGTTCAATTGTTTTTCAATTTTTTTAGTTTGCATTTACAATACTCAGCTGTCCTTTCCTGATAATTGCTTTCGTTGTTCCTGAGTCACCACGGTGGCTGTTTGCATCAAAGAGGGATCAAGAGGCGATAAAGGTACAGTTTTTTGTTTGTGTTGCATTAAATGCAATAAAACTGGTGCGCGTATCTCCGCTAGTAAAGCGCTAACATATGCAAAATATAATCTGCTCGGTAACAAAAACATATTAAACTCATCAATCTGTCTCGCTGCTCAGTTCATTGCGACAACATATGTTTCGATAATATCCGTTTTTAAGATGTTTTAGCTGAAGAACAGCTTAGTGCGTCGCTCCTAAGATCTACCCCGGTTGGCTTGAATTCATTTCTGTGCCAACATGCAGATTGTCTACTCTTTTGTTGATGCGTTTGCGTAGGTTCGCTAGGTACAATCTGTCTTATTTCTGTAAGGTACAGGTTACCGCCACGAGACCACACTTGTGCTTTTGCGTTTTATTGCAAAGAGACTACTCCAGGCCGCAGTCAACATTTTCCTTTCTTAGCTTCAAATCAATTCTGATGTTTTATCTGGTTCTTGTCAGTTTTGTTTCTAAACATGGACATGAGCTCATTGTACTTGTCTTTGAAGGTTTGGCAGCAAGGCCATAATAAATCTTTGATTGTGATCAGAAATTCATTGTGATTTTATACACTATGCGTTTCTTCCATCAGGTGACACTTTTTCACCTGCCCACCGCGTTTTTGGTGTTCAGCTCTTTTACTGCAGTTGTGAGCTTTAACATATGCTTGTTTACAGCAGTTGGCATGTTGCCCATGCAAATGCAACATAGCTTCAATGTGTTTTTGTTGAAAATTTAATGAAACCGATCACTCAGAGACAAGTAAAGAAATGAAGGTAATCTTCAAACTAACAAATGTTTTTTACTATTCCTTGGGTATCTGGAGTGAAGTTAGTTGCGGTGTTATTCTGAAGATTTTCTTGTCTCCTAAAAGTAGTCGTTTGATTTACTTTCCACATTATCCGTTTTGTTGGTCACTCTGAAAACTTATTCATGTGCGACTTAGCAGAAAAAACATTTTCACTCACAAAAGAGCAATTTTTTGTACAAAAATCAGGTTTTGAAAAACAATTGTCAAACAATCTTGGTAATAGTTTCCGCGTCAACTAAAAAGCATTGCACTGATTATACAAGCAAGCGTTTTTTATGTTCATATAATCTAAGGATTTTGTGAACATCAACCTGAAACAACAGAAGTCTTTCTAAAATGTATATATTACTGTGGTTAATAACGCATGAGATTACCAAAGTAGCCTGCTGATGACGAAATGTTTTATTTTAATTCGTGAAGGTAACAAGGTTCGTGGCAAAGGTGAACCGAGTCTACATTGGAAAAAATATTTGGGAAGAAGCGGAAATATCTGAAAAAGAAAAGGTGAGGTTTAGCTACATTAAATTTCAATCAACAATGTAACATCCTTCCTGTGTGTAAGTTAATTATTTAATTATTTTATTTTTATTTTTTTAACTTTTTGAATGATTATTTTTTGGATATTTATCTATTTTATAAAAACTACTACCTTAAAGGAAACGAATTGAAACGACCTTGCTTTTTCGAAGTTGTTTTTATTTATTGTTTCCATATAAATAAGCCTGGATTTCTAAGGGTGAGTAATGGAAAGATGAAAACAATGAGAATACAGAAAAAAATTATCTGAACTTGTTAAACATCTGCTGCATTATAGCGCTGTATACGGTTGTCAACAAAACTTCTTTGCGTTTACACCAGATCTTCCGATGCTGGTTCGAAAGGATGCATGTGTTTGAATTTTTGTATAATTTTGTGACAGACTGGAGATGCCTTGAAAAAGGAACGAAAATATTCCATTATCGATCTTTACAAAGGCCCAGGAATTCGTTTAGTAACTTTGAAAGTTATTTTCAACTGGTAAGAAGGTCTTGGTAGAAACTTGTTTGATGTGGATGTGTACAGTAAAACAGTGGAAAAACTTTCAAGTTTTCCAGGTTTGTCAACGGCCTTGTATTCTATGGCATAACACTAAATGCGGGAGCACTGGCAGGAGACCTCTTTCTCAACAACACACTCAGTATGTACAGTATTTACTTTCGGATTTCAGATAGTTATAACGCTAACATTTATGTTTGCTGTGAGTGCGCGTAATTAAATTAAAAAAAACTCGTTTTAACTTCTATATATCCTTTGAAATGTATTTTTTACCTTGGTACAAGTGTTACAGAATGAAAAAGAATGAAATATGAAAACTGACTCGATATTAGGTCAGACACGGTGGTCTAATTCAACAAACTCTGTCATAATTTGTAGAAGCGCTTGTGATGTCAATAATCCTTTTGTAAATTTAAGCACGCTTTTAGTAAGTAATATAGTAACTAATGAAAACGAAATTAATTTTGGACAATGCACTCTTAATGGTAGTATTTGTTCACTCTGTAGCAGGGGTCACCAACGTGGTGTCCGCGGGAACCAGGTTGCTCGCAAGGACCATGTGATGTAAGTCGCCTGTGGGCCTGTTCTAAAAATAACATTAGCATGATCAATGTCTTCACAATGACGAATATCAGTACTAAAATAATCAAAGATAAATTACGCAAAATTTTTATTTCAGACGTGTATCAACCTGGTAGCCCTTCGCATTAATCGGTACACAAGAAGTAGCTCGCAGTTTCAAAAAGGTTGCTTACCCCTGCTCTAGAGCATGGGTTCCCAACCTTTCTTTGACCACGTACCCCTTCAGGTTTTCGACAAATGAATATTTACCGCTAAACTTTAGATATATTTAACAATTAGCATATAATGATTTTTGAAAATGATAGTCACTGATATGTGTATAAATATTAGGAAACAAATTGCATATAAATACTTTGTTCCCTTCTATTGATATCCTTAAATGTACCCCTTCAGATAGGGAAATGTGCCCCAGATTGGGAACCCCTGCTCTAGAGAAAACAACATTTATGGTTCGATTCACGACAAATATTTACATCCGTAGTGTACTTCATCGATACCACTAACCATCAAATTCTTTTAATTTTCATTGGTTTGAAATCAACTTCAAGTAGGCTATTCCTTTCTTGTACTGTGGATTCATTATGCAAAAATTAAACATACATTATTGTGGAAATCCAGTGTAAACTCATCTTTTCTTGTCCCTTTTACGGATTAGTCTCTTTTTTATGGTTAAACTGACTTAGGCTAACAACCTTTGTGCATTCAGTGTAGTTTAACACCAGCTTCGTAAAATAAAAATGTCTCGATTCCATTTGTGCAATCATGTCCGCGCAACTTCTGTTAGCAGTTGCACATGTTTAAAGAATTCCTAAAGCAAAACTTGATACACACACGACCTTTCGTCATCCTCGCATTTCGAACTGTCTCCTCCCAATATTAATATTTACAGTGATCACCCTACGCAACTGACTCACACAGACTTTCACAATGCCAAACAGCGTTTAATGAGAATATGAAATGGCATATGTTAACCGAATTTCTGGTAAATTCTGCCCTGGGTTTGCCGCAATGGCAGGTATCAAACTAGAGGGAAATCTTTTATGCTATGAAACTTCAAACCCTCTTAATATACGTTCTACAGATGGAGTGTTCGAAATTGCCTCATTCATCGTTTGCATTTCATTGATGGACAGAATAGGGAGACGACCTCTTCTTACGGTGATGCTACTCCTTGCTGGAATAGGCTTAATCGCAAGTGTGATTGTGAATGAGTACGCTGGAAAAAATCAAAGTAGGTTTTAAATGTCTAAGAGATAGTTTGTCTTTTAGTATTGCAGCTGTGTAAGTTACTGTTTTGTTTATTTAAGTCTCACATCAAAATTTACAACTTTTCACAAAATATATTTGTAAGGCCTATTTAACTACGTTATAAAATCTGGTAGAAAGAGAGGAGGGAAGGTCATTTAATTTGTATTTGTTAATTAATTAGTTGGCAAAATGACCAAATGCTCACCGGCATAGACAAATCGAACAGATTTTACCAGCAAAGCATTCAAATGATGGTCTCACATTATTCATATTATCTCATCCCGAAGGACTTGCTGTACAGACCGGAGTAATAGAAAAAATGAATTTATGTATAGAAAAATCTTTGACGACGAGTACGCGTACACAACCATTCTCTACAGTATTTCATACTTGTGCACCAAGTGTCTTTAGTCCGTTTACGCTAGAATGGCTTTATGTCGTATGTTATCGTCCGTACCCCTCACGATTTTTATTGAACAACAAACACCTGAGGACTGTTCACTGGCAAATTCAACGTTCTTTTGTCTTTTTCTTGTTTGAAAGGCACCTGCTGAGCCCAATATGGGAAGATTTTTATCAGGCCTGTCCGCGGATATGGGATTCCCATGGGAATTGTTCCATGAAATCGGATAAGAAAGTAGACTTAAAATTTGTGCCATGTCCTATCGTTAGTAATTATATTACATATAGCAGGAATTTTCTGAAGTTAAATACTGTATTGAATATGCTCACCGCGCAACAAGCTTTAAATTTCAGTGCCATGGCCTTGTGATGTAAGACCCCTAAAATAAGGTCGTTGGGACTATTTTTGCGTGGCAACTAAATAAAGTTGACTAATTTTCATTGGCCCCCTAACTGGACGTTTTGGAGTATGTTAGCCACGGCTGTGTAAAGGCTAGACATTAGGCATGCACTTGATATTAAAAATGTACGTCATGCAACTAGTTTGGTGGGAATCCCACGGGATGGGACAGTCACAGGTTTCCATGGAATGTGACAGCAAAAATGTCCCATGGACAATCCTGCTATATGACTGCAATATACTCACGATACCGATTTAGACCGTCCCATATAAATTTGAACACCTTAATACTATATTTGTACCCCGGCCATAGATGTTCCACATGTTAGCTCGCCTTTTTTCATTTCACTCTGCCCATAGAGACTGTAGACCCAGACCCAAGCTACTTACGAGTTGCTTTGACAAATGCCGTGAAATCAGCAGCAAGCTTTGGAAAAAGATTAATTTAACTGAATCTAGCATGTTTATCTGAAAACCTGCACATCAAAATTAAGCGTTCACTTCTTTATTCATATTTTATACAGACTCCGTGGGTTTTTTAAGAATTTTCCAGAATGGATGGCACAGAAAAAACAGCACATTAAGCCTGAAATTCCTATTTGAAGCAACGATGATCCTTACAGAAACTTTAACCTACAATGTAGTTGGTTTATCAGTGCTGTTCTCGCAATGGAAATTTGTTAAGCGCTGTGAAAAATATGACTAAGTAGGCTACAATGAAAAGACGGTAATGTGATTGCATGTATTACCACCCAAGCCCGTAGCCACTGGGGTCTTTCGGGGGTGGCCCCCAAAATTGTTTTTGTGCCCCTCCAAATTTTGTTGTGCCCAGAAAAATTTTTTAAACATATAATAAAAACAAAAATCTTC
>Ga0210059_1002924_pt1 | contig 27047 bp, 18 predicted proteins | sample Ectturendosymbi2_FD_188042 | JGI IMG/M metagenome (GOLD analysis project Ga0210059, IMG submission 188042) | Ecteinascidia turbinata endosymbiont from Florida, USA - Sample 2 (SPAdes) (version 2) | ecosystem: Host-associated > Tunicates > Ascidians > Unclassified | place: Key West, Florida... | reverse complement strand
ATTTAGACCGCCAACTGAAGAACAAAGTCAAGTCGTTTGTTATATTTTCGGTTGCGCTCGATGAAAGCACGGACACTGCACAACAAGCCATATTTATTCGTGGCGTTGATGGGACTTTGTCTGTCACTGAGGAGTTCCTTGGATTGGTTCCTATGATCGATACCATAACAACCAATGATATTTTCAACTCTCTCGTTGGAGTACTGAACAGGATGGGAATATACTGGTCCCGTGCTGTAGGTATTGCTACAGATAGCGCGCCATCAACGATCGCGAAAAAATCAGGTGTTGCGACAAAAGTTAGATAAAAAGTACAGGTTGTGTGTGGACGTGAATTTTGGACATTTCACTGTATTTCGCACCAGGAGGCATTGTGTTGCAAATACTTATAATTGGATCACGTCATGCAAGTGGTTGTCCGGACAGTTAATTTCATCCGAACCATCACCGTCAGTTTGACAGCCTTCTCAGTAATAAGGCGTTTTTTTATTCGCGTGGGGAAATTGAAAACTTTGTGCTAATAATCATTTTCAGATAAGCTTGAACTTTTCCCATTAAAGTTATGAAAACAGTTGGAAGTTGTCAATAGTTATAACCAGGGTTTTATACAGTGATTACATTGGTCCGGCCCGCTTGAGATTAAATTTGCCTGAATTGGCCCTTGAACTGAAACGAGTTTTGTCACTCCTGGGCTATAGGCTACGTACGGCAACTTGCACTAACGCTTTTTGGTTGATTTTAAAACGGTTGTTTTCAGAATGTAGCGTACGTTTTTTGTATTTTTAAAATGTACAATACAGGTTGGGCCAAAAGTAGACGTGCTCTTGAATGCTTTCTTATATTTATGGCTGAAATTTTGGGAGGGTATTAACAAATACTGGATCGTTCCGGTAAGAAAATTATTCTACTTTCACCACTGCAAAACCGAAACACAAACAATGCTTACAGAATTGCTGGAAACTTCCCCAACTCCCAAACGTTTGGGGCCCCTAGGCGTAAGCCTTTTTAGCGTAATGGTAAATCCGCGTGCTTCCTGAATATAGTTTTACTTCGTAAATCTACGATATTCTGCTTCTTTGCAAATGTAGTTGTAAACATGTGGTTATTGAGCTCCCAAACCATGGAATGGAGCTAAAAACAATCAAGAACTCACGTAAAAGCTTGTGGATATATCACCTACCTGTGAACAACAAAATTAAAGGCCTGGAGGTCAACAGCCTATTCAGAGCCGAAATGCCAGACAATCATTCCAACATGGTACTAGTGGCATGTGTGCAATACGTATTAATTGTGCAGGGAAACAGCCCACTTTTCAGTGTCATTATTTCGAGTTGAAGTTGATGCTTTGATCATACTTGCAGTGAGTTACCTCGTTCGCTTTATTGCATAGTGTAATCTAGCAACTTTAAATGTTCGCAACTTAATTACAATATTTCACTATCGTTCTGTCAATGATATTGATATTTTGTGGCACTACTTGTCAAATGGCCAAAGAATTTCTCCTTCACTTCTGAAAACATAATTCAATTACTTTAAATTTTGAACATAAATTTCCAGAATATAACTTAACTCTTCCGAATGACATACCCAGGTCAATTACTGGCACTATAATATTTACCGATAAAAAGAAAATAAATAATTGTATCGAAGTATCTGAATAAATGCATCGGAATGCATATAAAATATCAAGTCTGGAATTTTTTTCATACCAACAGACCAAAAAAATTTTATAAATTCTTCCAGCATGGAAAATAACCCCACATTTTTTATATACTTTTCCAGACTCTGTAGGAACCTTGGAAATACGACCTTGTGATAAATTATCGCGGTGAAAAGACAACATACTGAAATTGCAAACGTTGGTATCTCCATGTGTCGCCTCTTGAAGCGAAGTATACATGGCAGGGAACAGCAAGAATATTTCTGAAACAATTTATTCCAAAGCGCTGACTCTGAATAGTTCGTGCATTATTTGGAGCGGTGGCGACCTCGTGACATACACTCTATACTCCGTCGCAGGGCGCTACCGGACCGATATATCGCCGGGAGCCGAAAACATGCAAATCTGAAGTGGCACTTTATCCCGCTCAGCAATGCTGCAGGGAATGTTTAGGCAAGGAGTACAGAATACCTGTGTCGACGTTTTGAGCGATCCACCAATTTGGCCGTACAGTTCACTTTGGAAAAACTGCGAACAGCGAAGCGAACAAAAACTGGGAACGAGTACTACTTCACTGGGGATGCAAAAACTGGACCGATGGACTCGGATTTTGATTAACATTTTAACGAACACCAAAGCAACACAAAATCTCCAACAAACATTACAATTCGAACAACGCTCGTTTAAACGAAGCAACATATTTGCCGAGTGTCCATTGCTTGCGGAAGTGGCGCGATGCAGCCGCGAAGCTGTGCGCAGCGATATGGAAAGTTTATACACACATGACAATATACATCAAGTCCCGTTGTGAATTAAAGCAGAAAAATGTATTGCATTTCACGAACGAGCTTCAACGCTGTGTTGCACCAGCGCAGCGTTGAGTTGTTGAAAACAAAAACAGTAATGGAAAGAAAGATCGAAAGGTGCTCCCGTCCGTTGCTTTTAAAACCCGCTGCTCTTTTCCGCTTCAATTTCTACAAAAAAAAACAAAGTTCCATGCAACAGCGTTAACGATTGTTAATAACTGCAGGAGGCAGCGAAACGCTCGCAAGCAACAGTTCACTCGCGTCTGAAACTAGCAGAATCCAAATTGTTTCACCGCAAAATTTCAAAAAAGTAATGTGAATAATCTAGAAAAAGTAGTGATTTACTGTTGCAAACTGTTGCAACGAACGTAGACAAAATTCAGGTATAGAACACTCCAACAACCCACGGCATTTTCTACTGCACGTCGTTGTAAGAGTGCACAATCGATCACCCTGTCGTCAATAAATAATACAATTCTTAGATGTTGCATCGTTGTTTGGCAACAGTGTCTTAGCAATGCGCAGGCCGCTGGAAGTACACCAAGCTGTTTCATTCGTTTTGCCCAACAAAACAGGATATTGTACCCATCAACTAACTTCGTTTATGAATGAATGCAACTCAGGCGGAAAAAGATAAAGCAAAAGTTACACAGCAATTCTGACCACAAGGCGCACGTCTTCACGAATATCGTCTTGTTTTAACTGAATTCCAAAGTTTACCTTTTCCGTGAAAACGAAAGAATATCCATCACCGATTACTTAAAAAACTGACATTTCACAGCACGCAAACGCACATGCACACACACAAGCACAAAGCATCCACACCGTTAAGTGCTTTTAACGCTTATACCGGATACTGGATTTTAAAAAACTTATGAAGCCCACTGAACTCTTAAGTTCACATTTTGCAAGTTTTTATCCGTTCGTGTTGAAGCTGGGCCCTCCACCTACTATCCATTGTTACGGTGTATATGACAAACGTAAGGTATTTAGTCGTCCTGATAATGGTACAGGTGTGGCGTGGTCTTGCTTGCAATAGCTGAAGAAGAGACCTAAAATGCGTTGAGAAACGAAGTCAGCCTGTTCTTTTCGTAAGCTAAGAATTCATTTTTTGAAAAATAATTATGCGACTGTCAACGCAGATGAACAAAAATACTTCTTAGTGAACTGACATTTGCAGGCTGGAGAACTTACTAGCATGCCCTCAGAGAGCTTTTTTCGGAGTAGCACCATTCAATTGCCTGACACCTTTGCTACCCTGCTATGTTATAAAAAATACTAGGCAAAATGGTCATGAACGCAACGCATTTATTGCACAGTTAAGGTGAGTTCAAACTTGTTCGTTATCTCCCACAAAACGTACAAGACGTTTGCTAAACTAAGTGATGTTTTAAACGCGCAATTGGGCAAAGAATCCAACCTACAATCGTCAGTTTTCCAGGTTAATGTATAGCCTTTTAAAAACCTGTTAAGGTATCACGTGCTACAGCGCCTGTAAATATTATGTGGGTGATTGGATGGCATTGCACTAAACGCAAAACCTTACATACAGGGGTGTGCAGACCTATGTGGGGCGAACGGGGCGACGGCCATCCAATGCGTGAAAATACAAGTAAAATGTTTTTGTCGCCCCGGGCACCAAGGCAGGGGTGCATCCAATCAGTGGAGTTACAAAGTTACATGCTGTTAAGTGGATGCTTTTCCGTATTGTAGGACTATCACATGCTGCTCGAGTTATTTTTTTGTCAACACTATTTTGTACGTCACCGAAAGCCAGTGATTCCCACATTCTTCACACAGTAGCACAGCCAGAATGAGGCCGAAGAGGCCATGCCCCCCGCAAGAACTTGCACCGTAACTAGAAAGACGTCAGCGACTGATGATGTTATTGAATGAATGGCCCCTCCCGAACAAAATTCTTAGCTACCCTACTGCTTCGCTTCAACATCAGGGATTCACTCCACGTGTGCAGCGCACCCCCCAATCAAACGAATGGTGGTGGGACTTCTTCCAGATCGTGGCGATCAAGGAAAAATCCAAAAAAAGGATTGAAGAATACTTGGACATTTAATTGATATTCTAAGCTACATTTCAAAACTGTCCCATTTTAACTAGCTTGATTTAACTAATTTGATGCATCACTAGTTTCCCGTTTCGTTGTTTGAGGTGACAAACCTTGGTATGCGGTAACACAGCCGCACACGTGTTTGCAATATAAATATGACTGAGCTTTGTCATTATCTAGCGGTTCAGACGGATTGATCATAACGGCTCACGTATCGTTTGTCCCCCCAGTAGTTGTAAATATACCATCCACAAAAAAAACTGTCAACCCTGGTTGTCCGGCACACCACCCGCATACCTTCTTTATTCAATTGCTCCTATTCGATGAGACGTTCGCGCAGCCTGATGTTTTTGCAGTTGTGAACTGCGCTGACGTAAGTGTGTTGTGTTGTTCCCGTGTTTTAACGCGTTGCGGACATTTTCGCAGTTATGAACTGCTTTGTCCAAGTCCTAGCTTGGACGCTGATAATTCATGTTTATCACAGTGACACATTGTACAACGAGAAGTAGAGTGCGTGTAGAATAACATGTAGATTGTGTTAAACTTCAACAAAAGGTTGGTTTGGAAATGTGAATATGACGTCATGTTGTGACGTCACAATTAGCGCCACAACTAGTAACAATGACCATCATACACCGCTGCTAAATACTGGAATTTGGTAGGAGCCATACATCAATCATTCGCTCCGGGCATCACCAGACCTTTGCACGTCCCTGCTTACAGCAGTCATCTTTCAAAGCTTTGTCATGCACCGTAACAGCCCCTGGACAATGCTTGATTGTGTTACTGAAACGAATCAAAAGAGTTTGGAAAAAGTCGCACGAATGAGTGACATCTCTTATCTTGCCCTCACTACATGAACTTACATCCCGGGCGTTCATGCTTCTACTGCAAATAACGGCATCCGCAACATCACGTCCAACGTGGTGGGGAGCTTCATTATCTCGGCAACTGCTTGTCTGGAACGGAGGAAACTACGACCCAGTAAAAGCAAATTTTGGCTGGAGGCCCATTAGTCGACGAACCCAAAAGCGATGGCCTTACGTTCGCAAAATGTTCCTCGCACATCGACCACGTCAACTGAAGCCATTTAGTAAGCGTTGAAATTAGTGCACGCAACTACAGTAGATGATGTGGTTTAAGGCAAACAGTCGAAACCGCCCACACTAGGAAAACCGGACACAATTTTTAATCGAAGTTTCACTTATCACTCAACCATTTGCACAAATTCTTTTGACAGCAAAATGGTAGCCAAAAATACACTTTGTGCTTTAGGCAACCAAAATGACAGCAGACCACTAATTTGATCCAACTACTTTTATACAAGTCAAACACAACAATACCATAAACCGCTATAGTTGCACGTCGGTTGCATTTGGCAAAAACACGCCAGAGGAAACACGGAAGTGATTGACGAAGGTCGATTGAACTGCGCCACGTGGTGACCGGCGACATCCATATATGGACAAGAAACGATTCACTGCGTCTTATAGTGAATCCAGTGCGAGTGGAAAGGTGACGTAATTTAATTCACTCCCAATCGATCCATAGCCAAATAGACCACGTACGAAATATCCGGATGTAAAGCCAGTTTATCATTCACTAGTACAACCACGGCAGAACGCGCTACAGACGTGTTGTGTGTGCAAACGCCTCATCCGAACTTCCACAACATGTGCCTTGGTTTCGAGCCGCAATAATGGACAAATACAGCGAAGCACAGTGCACTTGCACAACCTCTTTGCAGAATCATGTGCGTTTAACCGGCTGCAACGATGTCACGAGGCAATTTTCGTTTGCCGAAAACCGCACGCCATTCCCAGCTTACCATTAAAAGCAGTGCATACGCGCACCACCAGTGGGAATATCATTAAACCAGGGATTTCTTACCGGCTTGAGACGGTAGAGGGTTCTTCTCCTGAGTATCAACGTGTTTCAAACAATTTTTATCAAATTTACCAACTTGCTCCAAAGTTTTTTCTTGAGCGTAACCTGCGAAGAAAAAGAAAGTGATGAACAACGGGAGCCATGTCAATTTATCCTAACAAAGAACTTCAAAAAGCTGGGCTTTGCCTCCTGTTGCGACCTCGTAAGCCGCGCCAAGTACGTCTTGAACGGCTGACATGGTATCACACGTTATTGACGCGGTTAGATACAAACGTGGGAAATGCAGTGTTGATAGAAAACCTTTGAATGTGAGTGAGACTGCTCCAAAGTTTGTTTATACATGTTTATTTAGACTTAGCATGGGAAAGCACAACTTCAACCGACGCAAAATAGATCAGTCATTGGTCATTTCAAGTGCCAGGCTTGTTAACATGGAAAAACGACTTAATTACAATTAACCGAGAATTCAATGATTGTAGTCGGACCTACCACTTTGCAGTGGTTTAATGTATGGGTGATTCAAACCTTGTTAGCTTTGCTAAGGGCACTGCAATGCTTTTATGATTTTTAACAAAGTGTATGAGACGTTCCGCAACATAATCCAAAAGGACAAACGTGAACCTCAAAGTAACGAAGTACAGCAGATTAAGTCGAACGAGTGTCTTGTTTGGATGCCACCAGTTTAAGACGTCACCCAAGAATCGCTTATTGCAAATCTTCACTTTCACTGCTGCTAAATGACAGTGCGTTTCGTACAAGCTATATCGTAGCACCAGTTTATGGAAATACTTAAGCTCAGCTGTCAGACTACATGTCAACCCGCGAGCCGTTGGTTCAACTTTAACATACAATTGTGATACCTTCCACGTTTTTAATTAACAGTTCTTTCGTGTCCTGTAAAACTGACTGCTGTATAAGCTGTTTAACTTATTTTGGCATACAAAGTTGCGAACCAACGGTTCTTCACCTTTCCAAACCAGGGGACCCCCACTCCTAAAGCAGGGGTTCCCAACCTATCTTTAACCATGTACTCCTTCAGCATTTCAACGATGAGCATGTACCCCTAACATTTCTTGTGACAAAAAGGCTGAAGAAAATAACGAAATCCACTGAATTTTTATAGAACAGAGTTTTGGAACTATAAAGGTGATATTCACTGATACATGCATAAATGTTTGGAAATAATATATTGATATATTTTCCTTCCATTTCTAAACATAAATGTACCCCTTCAGATGGGTACAAGCACCCCAGGTTGGGAACCCCTATCCTAGAGGTTTTGCTTGGGGACCCCTCGTCTGCGGTTATGTCATTGATCGCAGTGTGTTCTGCATCTGTAAGTTGGAGGAAAACACCTGTCATTCCTTCTGGGGACCTCATTATGATCCAATGCTGTAAACCATGATGAATTTATATGGAAATAGGGTCACGTGGTCACGTAAGGTGCAATAGCGAACCTTCAACAATTAAAATCATTCAACGCTCAGTCCTTACACCGTAACGAAACAAACTTAACATGCTGCACATCGCCGTTATGTATCAGTTTGAACGCTGAAGCGTTAATACTACGTAAGCTTAACTTAAAATTCTTCACTCGTCCATATCATGGTGCGAATTTTCATGAAGTTCTATAAAATCGTGTGAAATTGCTTTATTAGCCATAAACCCAACTGCTTTGAGCAATGAATGTTGTGTTGTCCTAGTAAGAATCTGTCAGAATAATTAATTTGCACGTTAGATCAACCAATGTGCTACGTCTGCGAAAGGGAGGCAGTTTTCCTGCAATGTTCAGCACCAACAGTTACGACGATTTGTGTTATTTGACTACTGAAGTTCACCTTGGAGAAATAAGGATAACGCTCTGGTCGCACATTAGGTCGAATAATAAATAATGAGCACCTGTTTCAATACAGGGAAATCCTGGAAAGGAGTTGGGTTATACAACTTGATGAAATGTAAACGATCAATATGACATGGAACTTGGGGAGTGCTTATCTTGTCCTTTACGCAGTTTTTTTGCCGCCGGGAGATATTACCTTGACAGCCAGACAAAACAAGACCGGCACTCCGCATCTATCAGGCTCAGTGATCTATCGTGTACTACCACATAATATATGCATCTAACCTGTGATGCTGGCTTTTTTCGCTGAGACATTTCGGTATTTCTTTCGTATTCAGTATTAGCATTAAACCTTGCAGAAGCAGTATTCACTAGCTTGCCTTTTCGCACATTATGACCGAATTTGACTTATTTTTTTTCGGTCTTTTAAAAACAATTTCGGTCTGTGACCGAAAAAAGTTTAAGTATCTGCAAAGCACACATTTTGTAGAAAAAGGTAACAATTTTTTTTAGTTTTCATATCCACCACGGCGGAAGTTTTATTAAAAAATGAATTGGTTTAGCAAGCTGCGGTTCACCAGCATCTCGTCTGCAGAATCTTAAACGGATGTAGATTCACATTCATTCTCGATTGCAATCTCAGATCAAGCGTACTCGTCGCCTATAACACGAGAACTTGTTTTTTTTTATAATACAACTCAATGCACGTGTACAATGCCTGTGTTGTATGAGACGACTGCGAAGAATAGAGGTGAGACACCTGATCTAAAGTTAAAATGAGGCTGGCTAGCATCGAAGTAGATCAGAGGTGACGAACATGCGGGCGCGGCCTGCAAAATAATACCGTGCGGCCCGCGAAGCATTCAGGCGAGACCAGCAGTCTTGAACTTCGTTTGCTGTTTGTTGATGAACAATTTTTTTCGTTTAACAGGTTTCACAGTATGAATAAAAAGTTGTGCTGCCCGCTTACTCACCGGTAACTGACAAAGTGACCCGCGACAGTAAATAGGTTCGTCACCCCTGAAGTAAATGAAGGCACTGCAACTTCACGAAACGGGAAAATTACGGCATTTTCAAAAAATGCGCCTAAGCGTCCGGCCGGGCGGAGACCGCAGTCATGCTCCACATCACGTGACGCACAATGCATCATAGCTGCTGACTCAGTTTCCCGTTGTATTTTGCCGGCATAAGCTTTTAATTATATTCTATAGTGGAATGAATGGGAGCGCCGGTGAAATAACATGCGAACATTTTCGCTTGATGCATTGTTCACTCACAGCCTCGCCTAGTCCCATCGCTGAAACGCCCTTGTTTGCAACGCATGATCCGATTTTATCGGACTCGTCAATGAATATCCGCTTAAAAATGGAATTGCACTACCAGGAAACTCACGCCGGGGATTAAGTCATGACTGCGCAAAAAATTAAAGCCTTCAGTTGCATCTTCTTTAAATCTACTATATTTGACCTCAGCTCTTATGAGGTTTCAAAGGACGTAGTTATACTATTCTGAAAGGTAACAATCCCAATCTACCACGGATTTCTTATAACCCGTGACAAAAAAAATTTAGGAGCTTTTTAGGAAAATTACACTCGTGTAGCATCATCGGCGGTTGTACAATAAAAGGTCAGGGAGGAGTTCGTTCGCTCCTAGGAAGTGTTTACCCCAACCAGTTTTGTTGGTCAGTCGGAAAAATTGTGTTTGCTCAAGCAGTTGCAAATAATGCCGTCTAGTACAAAACGTGAAAGGTCTTATTGGCAGTTCTTCAAGCCATATTTACCTCAAAGCGTGACACGAGTGTAAGAGATACTAAGAGAAAACATGTAGCACCTTGAAAACAGCATGAACTATACATAGTGCTTTCGGAACGGTATTGGATGTAGAGCGGTATTGCCTTGTTTGTAACCCTAACCGATCAGATTAATCCTTTTGTCACAGAAGGCAGAACAAAGAATCCTTTTGTCACAGAAGGCAGAACAAAGATGGACAAGTAAAACAATATCCTATCGAACGATCATAGCAGTTGTTTATAATTCGTTTTGTAATCCCTTTTAACTAATTAAAATAGATGGTCCATCGGTCAATGCGGGTTGCAAAGTGTCATACCAGAAGTCAAATTGTAAAAAATCGAGGGCATGCAGATGCTTCAGGGCAGGAGACTGTGGTGCGCTGCAATTTCACCATGCAACCTCTACGAAAATCGATTTTGGCGAACGCTTGCAAAACCGCAAGATGTGAAAGTCATGAACAATCATTTACTCGGAAGAGTGAAATAACAAGAAGTGATGAGAAATACGTTAAAAAGTGAACATATACAAATGGAAAATACAGAAAACATAAAATTATACATAAAAATACATCAGGTTGAACTACCTTAAGATACTGAACACTACTAAGATACTGAACACTACCCCGAATCTGCCAAGAAGGAGAAATACTGCTCGGTTGTTGTACACGCACCTGCCACGGCACCGCTCTTTTCCGTAGTTTCACTCTTTTTCAGGTTTTCTCGATTGAACTTCTCCACTTCTTCCAGGTTGGGCTTCGCACAGTCAGTTGCCATTTTGAGCAGAATGTAAAGGTTACAAGTCAAACAATTTTATTTACACAATTCAACTGCAAATTGTAAACACATTATTCGTCACAATAGTACAGATGTTTGTGACCTATTTTTTCTGATTAAAACTTCGTAACAAGCTTCACTTCGAGTTCCAGGCAATAGCAAAGGATAGTTGAGGCGATTAGGTATATTGTTTAACGTTTGTTTCAGCAACGGACGTACAGGCGAATACTACTCGACGTCAGTTCTGAAAACATAAGCAATACGGAAAAGTCACTTGGTTTTAGCAACTTGGTCTCCATTTGACTCCACAGCAACGCGCGACGCGTCCACTGCAAGTGTACGCGAAATCTCACAACCGCTAAAAGTGTAGACGCGACAAGCTCAGCCTATTTTAAGAAATATCCCAGTATTTTCTCCTTGCGAGCTTGAACAGACTACAGACACTGCTGCAAAGACTGCCGTGCCAACTTCACTAGCGCATGAAGCCTCAGACCTAAGCGCACCGACAGTGGCATCAGTTCCATGCCGTCATCTGGCTTACGCCATGCATCTACATTGCAATAAACGCCAAGATGATTACGAGCAAGTGTTCAATGAAAATGGAAACATGACAAACATTAAATTTAAATCTTTGGCACGTGTTTCGTATTGGCTTCAAACGCGGTGGATCTATATTAGATGTAAACCACCCAGACTGCTATACACATCCGACAGCACCACTGCCATACAATCGTGATCTTTCTTAGCAAGCACCAGAACTCATAAGCTTGCTCTTGCTGAGGTGAGCGGATGGCCAAAGACTTCCCCACCAGTGCTGTTGGCATTGTCACTGAACGGCTTTTAACAGTTCAGGCCACAACGTCTTGGGCGCCACTTACCTGCAGTCAATACGAGACACCGCTTTTCCAACCGCCGCACATCGCATACTTTCACGGAGTGGCTGCATTTTAGCGTCTCATACTACCTGGCAGCTGGAGGGCAAGCGCTTATCATTATGCGGCGCTACCCAGACTGACACTCACTGAAGAACCTTTCTTCCGCATGCCATCACCGAGACACGATCAGCCAATCACAAACCTCTGTTGGCACACGTTAGATCCGGGTATTTTCCCCACCCAACAATGACGCAACCTACACGTAGCTCGACTGCAGGGCCGCTGTGATCGAGTTATGCGAGTTTGCAAGCAAGAACTTGAAAACCAGTCGAATCGTTGAAAAGTACACTCACAATGTCAGCTGAGGGCATGATCATTTCGTACGCTGTTTGCAATTGTCGTTTCATTTAGCAGACAGATAAAGCAGCTATAAAAGTCCTTTTACTTTCAGCCTACTTGGCGCAAACTGAAAACAGCTGCCGGTAACCCTGTCAATACAGCTGAATACCAAACCATTCAGCTGGTATATGTAGTGCACCGTCCTTTTCTTATTTGTTTCGTTGCGGTATTTCGGGCTTGCCGCACTACTTCCAATGCTACCTGCAATGCTCACTCAGATGCGTTTGACAAAGCTTGATGTCATAAGCCAACATATTACGGGCATTGGCAAAGGAAAAAAGAGCCAAGGCAGCTGTGTCTTATCACAAACCTTTATTATCCATCGGAAGGTGGCAAATTTTTTTGACTCAACCATTTACCCGGTAAGGTTGATTTCGATATTGATGTTTGAAACCTTCCATCACAAAACAAAGTATATAAACGCTTCTCAAGACTCCAGGTTCTCACTATGACTACTAGCAAGGGTAGTACTGTTGACGTGCTTTGAGCGTCTGCAACTCATCAAAAACATCTGTAGCCAAACAGAAATATGCAGCAGACAAATACCTAGCGGTTTTATGCATCACTTACAGATTGAAGCGAGAACGTTGGGAAAATAATGTTGCGCATGCAGATGTAAAAATTTTCTTTGATAACAAATAACATGCATACTTTGGACACTCAGGTTTATCTTTTGTCGACATCTTTTTGACACATTTCCCCAATTGCAGATACTGCTTTAACGTTGCACGAAAACAACTGTTTTGTTTACACTGTGGAAAAAAATCAGCAATTGTAGGAAACGCTCAAAATATCTTTAGAGCAAAACTTGCAGCCGCGCCACTAACGAAACATAGGCAGAACTCTGCACATATGAACAAAGCTTCATATGAACAAAGCTTTCTAAATCACACGCAGCTGCGTTTGGTGAGTGGTGTAGCAACCAACACATTTGCAATGCACTTGGGCAAATACTGTTAATCTTTAAGCAGTGCTGTAGACAGAACAAAATTTAAATTTTTGATTTCAGGCTAGCAACAGCATTTTGTTTGGGATACCGCCTCTCAAAGCACGAAATGACTAGTAATTCTAAAAATTTTGGGGGAGCCATGACCCCTGCCCCCTGGCTACGCTTATTTTGGCTTAAGGCCAGTCAAATCGTTATAAACCGCATTCAGCAGAACGATCGACGACCGCGGTTAGAGGATTCGACTGAATACACGTATTACAACTCGTCGCAACTCCTACTAGGAATCCTAGCACAAAAATACCTCTCACACGGGTGAAACTTGGTTTCAATCTTCTGTTTCGTACTATGTCATGGCCTGGTTTTATGCTAGTGTTTCCCACTGAGGGCCCTATGAACACCTTCCAAGTCTCAGCAGTCTCAACGGTTGTCTATAAAGCATCTCGAAGAGATTCGTTGAAGAATAAACAGAAAACGTGCCAAAACACCGTTCGTGAATTGCGGAAGCAGTCACAGCTGACTTGCATTTTTTAATAAATGTGTGGCAAAAGGTGAATTTCCCAATCTTTTAAAAATTGCACAAATTACACCCATTCCTAAAATAACTTCTCCCAAATTCCCTAACGATTATAGGCCAATATCCATACTTCCAACTCTCTCCAAAGTTTTTGAAAAAGTAATTTACAGCAGGTTGTACTCTTTTGTCACCAGCAATTGTATACTGAGCCCACAACAATATGGCTTCCGTACCAATCACTCTACTGAATTAGCAATTGCTGCCATCTATGATGACATGATTTGTAATAAAGATAACAAATTAATATCCTGTACTCTGTTTCTAGACCTAAGCAAAGCCTTTGACTGTGTTGATCATAAAATATTACTTGAAAAATTGTTTTACTATGGAGTAAAAGGAACACCCCTAAAACTACTTGCTTCTTACTTGGACAACAGGTTTCAGTACACTAAAATAAGAGATACTAAATCTTCTTTCTTGAATTTAACATGTGGCGTGCCCCAGGGATCTGTTGTTGGGCCTTTACTATTCCTTATATATATTAATGACGTTGTGAAAGCCTCCAACTATAATACTGTTTTATATGCAGATGATATCAATCTGCATATTTCGGGGAAAAAACACGAAATCTTAGAAAAAACAGTTAACCATGAGCTCAAAATAATCGATCACTGGGTTCGTGCTAACAAATTATGTATCAATTATTCCAAAAGCAATTTCATGCTCATGAACAACCATAAAAATATCAATTTTTCAGTGTCAATTAATCATCACTCAATATCAAAACAAAGCAACTTAAAATATCTTGGCGTTATACTTGATGATAAAATTAATTGGAAGCCTCAACTTGAAAAGATGGTAACACAGCTCTCCAAACCATGTGGAATGTTGTTCAAATTAAAACACTATACCAACATTTCAGTGCTCAAATCTCTTTACTTCGCTCTTTTCCATTCCTATTTAACTTACTCAATACTTAACTGAGGAAGGGCCAACAAAACGACTTTACTGCCTTTAATTAGATTGCAAAATAAAGCTGTGAGAACACTTGAATATAAGAAAACTAAAACAACTATACTCTATTCCAAGCACAAAATTTTAGAAATACCTGATTTATTTCAATTGTCAGTTGCCAAATTCATGTAGTCCTTTTATAATGGTGGATTACCTAATCGCTTTGATAACTACTTTGCCGAGATTGCATCAGTCTACAAATATCAAACAAGACTTGCTTCTCTGCAAAAATATTATTTACCCAGAATGAAAACATCTCTGGGTCAGCTTTCTCTAAAATATATTGGCCCGAAAATTTGGTCTAACATTCCGGAAAAATTGAAATTAGAAATTATCTTCGCCTTATTCATTTGACAAAAAATGTAAAAAAAGTCCTGCTATCTTGCAAGACTTCCTGTTGATCTTCGTTTTATATGCTTGTCACAGTCTGTTTGATCTTCGTTTTATAATCTTGTCACATTCTGTAATATTGCGCTGATGCCACTATTTTCCCTCCTATCTACCTCCATAGTTACCCCACCCCCTGTACATAGGCATGCTTTTCCCCACTGTTTTTTGTTGTTGTTTTTATGCTTATTTCACCTGACGTTGATTTGACGCTTTTTGTTACTTTTATTACTACTTGTAAAACGTCTTCAATTAAAATTCGGTTTGTGTTAGCAGCAGGGCTGGCTGAAAACTTGACCCAGGTGGTCTTTCGCCAACCCTTTGTGATTCAACATGTTAGAACACGATTACTAAGCTACGAAACGTGGAATTTCTTATTTTTAATATTTTTTCATCGCTATATAATCAACTAGTGATCTTTGATGTTATTGTATTTCCTCTTTCTGCTTCGTGTTATTTCGTGATTTGAGTCACAAAAATGCATGATTAAACCATACCATACCACGAAGCGCCAGCATGAACAAATGTACACAAACAAAACCCAGGGTGGGTCATTCGCTAATTCAACAAGAGGTCTATGCAAAAATTTACAAGTTTCATCCGCACAGAACACAATAATATGAAACAGATTCAATATCTACAGGGGGTCCGAAGAAATACTCCTCGTGGCAAAATTTTGTTTTCTGCAAGTTGCTTTTCCCGTTGGGGGCTAAAAGTAGACGTTGTAACTTGCATGAAACGAAAGGTAAAAGTTGGAAAACGAAGTCGCTTGTCCGGCCATGTCCGGTTGGCGCAGCTCAGCATGGACCTTGATTCTTGTGCAATAAAATGGCAGGTTGTGCTTAAATAATTGTTTTATAATAACTAAAAGCTCCAACGCAACCACAGTGTTCAAACACAGCTTCGCGCTTCTTCGGTGATAATGCAGCAAACCTCCTGCGCAACAGTTCTTGGCAATGTACTACAGCAGCTTGCACACAAGCAAGACATTGTCCAAACTTTGCCACTGAAACGTGATCGCGCTAACCACTGCACGGCAACACATTCAAAACAAAACAAACTGATCACACAGCGCCGCCATTGCGGAAAAGGCCACTTCCTCGGCAATCATACGAGACGGATGACGTGTGCTGTTGTTTTTTTATCTCATATTTCAATATTCCAAAAACTAAGAATGACGAGCCCATGATGCAAACAGTGCACGCTCTGCACTCAATAACTCATGATCACTGGCTTGTTCGCGGCGTCTCGTGACTGGTCGTTTTTCATTAGCCTGTTTTTTCGTATAGGTTCGCAGGGCATAAAAGCGGAAAGCTGACAAAATTTCGGTGAGCTGTCTGCGGTGATGAAACGACTTCGTTGTTGGTGTTTTAACAACACGAACCAGAGCGCATTCTAAAACAAGAGCAGGGAAGAGATGAACAACGTTATAATCTAGGAGGGGTAGACCAGAAAATGTTTGCCGACAGGGATCATAAAGACGTAATGAAATCGCCATTTAAATTGGTAACGTCGTTTTCAAGCGCACTGACTTACCCAACTAATGACCACCGCGAGCTAATTCAGAAGAGTAGAGTGAAAGAAAGCGATGCGGAATTTAACGCTCAAACTTTAAAGACATCAATTTCACAAATGGCCAAACGACTGGTCGCAAGCACTGCATGAACGCTTAATTACACTTCGCAGAAGCTCACGAGACTTGCACCGTTATGACCTCCGCAGTAGCGCGACGTGAGCGCAGGAAGATCAGTATTTTTCACTGTAAGCGAGGCAACAGTTACAAAGGTTTTGTACATAACCAACTTTGTTTGTCTTTTTCTTGTAGTTCAATCCTGGCCACTGACACAAAAAACAAAGCTTCGCAAGGTTTGCTGATACTATGTGGATTATATACATTTATCTAACTTTTAACGATCGGTTTCAAATTGATCTAACAACATTTGCCAACATTTAGAAGCAAGGGTAAAATGAACATATTGGTTAATGAGAAGACATTTAGATAAACTCTAAAACATCTTTGCCAGATCTGATACGTTCTGTATCACCCGTAGCATACTCCAGGAAGATCCAATGTAAGACTTAGTGTTGCATTAACGAACAGTTTTTGCTAAGCTAGACTAAAGCTCTGACAAAACCTATTGTGCTGTTTTTGACTCAGCAACATTTTCAGGCTGAGTTTTCGTCTCTAGCACATGCTTGCACACAAACGCAAACCAATCTTTAAACCGCAAGTTAACTGAATGCTAAACCCAATGGAAAGTGATAAGCGCAATAGCAGCAAACTGTTGTTATTTGCGCAACCAAGGAGTACCGCATTGTTGGCCAACCAAACAACATCCTGTTCTGCGACTCGACGCAACTGTTGACAAAAAAAGAAACAACATCCTTTCCAAAATTGGCGTCCCTGCTCGTCTGGCGGTCTGCTAATAAAAGCCAGGGTTCGAGTCTGATGCAGCAGCACACGAGACGGGACTTGCGATAAATGATTTCAACACACGGGAACTGCCACTTCACGTGTGACCATCATATTCGAATAAAAATCATTGGCACGAGCTAGCAAATATTCGATTGAAAAGAACAAGCGTGAACTTTTAGCTCAATTCAAAACTGCGAACAACCCGTTTTTTTCGTTGACAGTCTCCCATTGTCACCTGATGCTGCACGCATCTTTATGATATATCCACATTGGCAGTGATTTTATTTTGCACTCACACATAGATAACTAGACATGATGTCGTAACAGATCGTTGTTTTTGTGATAGGCTACCTGCCCTTTTTCCGACGATTTTAAGAAAGTTAATATGTAACCGCTTCATGACAACTTTCACTTTTGATTCTTACAAAACAAACGGTCAGCATTGTTTTCGCAGCACTGATTAATCCAATGCTTCCCAACTATTTTAGGCTTGCGGCACCCTACAGAAGGGAAATATAACTTGCGGCACCCAGTGGCGAACGCATAGCAATTTGCTTTTAAGAATCGATGACATTTCGAAAACTTAATTTTTGGAATGATATATTGAAAAACGCATAAGCTCGCGGCACCCGGAGTATTGTAAATGGCGCCCTTGGGTGCCGCGGCATCCCGGCTGAGAATTGATCTTTCATTCATTTTCATACCCACTTTTCCTTTGGGGGGGGTCGTAGGGGCAGCAGCGCTAAGACTCAAAATACCTCGCGGCCAACTGCAATCTCAGATACCGTAGTTCTGCTGGATCCACACCAAGATGGGAACAAGCACGGTCGGAGATGTAATCACACCACTTCGCCTTTGGTCGAACTCTAGGTCGCTTTTCCCTGAGTGTAACCAACAGGACTTGCCTCGCAGATCTTTCGCGAGACGTTTCTGGACACATTCCCGAACCAACACAACTGGGATCTCTTGATTCGATGAAGTGGCTCGACATTCAGGGTTGTAAGAATTTCACAGCTGCGCACTTTGTCACGAAGGGTCACACCGCGAACTCTTCGCAAAAATCCCAGCTTTGCGGCTTGCCCTGATCAACCTTTCACGTTACTTCAAAACGCCACACGCGACGTGTTTAGTGAGCCTTCCACTCTTTTCAGTCAAATATTTCTTTTTTCAGACGGATGTATTTGCATCGGAAGAGGCAAGCCGTAGGCCGCAGTTTTTGTGTTAGTGTAAGGCAGAGAAACAAAACAGAACGTGGAACACGATCTGAAGGGCTGAGATGTAATCACCTCAGTCAACAGCACGCTAGAAAAACAAACGCTTATCGGATACGACGTTGGCTGTGCGAAGTCTCCTTTAAATATCACATAAAATATGCTTCCACTTTTCAGTCCGTATCACGGCATGTTTCACGTGTTCAGCAACCGCGAACAAGAAAAATCCTGCCTGTCATAACAAGCACCGGCAACGCTAACACATCCGTGTTTTTTTTCGCCGTGCGTAGTGTCAAGCGCATACAGTGCACAAGTCATGTTTACTCGCATTGGAAAAGGATGGCACCGGCAGCGACCTGCATCAAGGACGCGACCCACTCACTCAGAGCAAACAGCAACTGAGGCATGATTTAATCGAACCGGATGCGATTGACACGCTGACGAAGCCATTCAGCATCTCGAGTTTGGCTGGGAATCAGCACCCTACAACGAGAAAGCTTTTGCAATGAGTGACGCGAGGCAAAGGTGGGCTGAAATCTTTGTTACATCCTGTAGCTGGGAACGAATCTTTGATGTTAATACGGTTTGTCTGAACATTTTAGCTTAGAACAAAACAGGCACCTTTCAAGCTGGCGAGGCCAGAAGTTATTTCGAAACAGAAACTCAACGGTTGATGTGAACATTGAAGGCAGTTTCTTGCCACGAAGCCGCCGTCTTACAAGTCAACAAACTTCGGTGCATCATTTATTTACACTTAACGTCATGAAATAGGAAAGCAACTCGACAGGCTTCAAATGCAGTGACTTTGCGTTTGATCCGTCACTTGATCAGAGATAACAAGTTGATCAATGAATCACCTAGAACAGGGGTGGTCAAATAGCGCCCCGCGGGCCAAATGTAGCCCGCGGAAGCGTTCAGGAAAATTTTCAAAGCTGAAATATTCTCCAACTTATCACAGCGAATGTTAGTGCCGAGTTTAACGCAACGAAGACTTGGTTCTACTTTCATAAGAAGGTATGGCCCTCCGTTAAACCCAGCCTTCTGAAAGTGACCCCCGAGCAAAATTAATTACCCACCCCTGAACTAGAACGCAGAAACCGCTACCAAGCAGAGGAACAGCTCATCCCAGCTGTTTGCTGTCGAATCGAAATTGCAGGCGTCTACGGAAAACCTCAAGCTCGATATTTAGCAACCTTGACAAACTAACTTTTAACTACGCTTGATGGTAAAATGTATGCATCAATTAGGGATGCATGTAATGGAATGTCGCATCCTATGGATTCGAATAAAAAAAGCAGAGTTTTTTCGAATACTTAGAATCGAAATAAATTTGTATTAAACAAACATGAAAAATTGGCAAAGTCGGCAAAGCCAATAGTTTCAGTAAGTTTTGTAGTCGCAATAAGTTCGAAAAATTTGAACTTCGATATTGTGAGAACATTTTTTTTTTAAATTTTCAGAAAAACTTTCGGCATAATCTAGAAATTTTCAAGTCTCGGTCACGGATTTATTGATGAAGTCTCGGTCTCCACTACATGTCTGATAAATAGTGAGCTTCGAATCATATTGCTAAGAAACTGACAATGTAGAAGCTGGTAGGCTATGCCAAGAACTAAAAAATTGTTCGTTTGGGAACATTTCTCCCAAACAAATAACATACGCCGGGTTGCATGCCGCCATTGCCATTTGGAGTTTAGCTATCATCATAGCACAAGAAACATTCTGGAATTCGCTATTCTGGATTCGAAGTAAAGATTCCGGAATATTCCAGAACCTCTATAATAAATAGCCCATAATGCACATCCCTAGCATCAACACGTCTTCCCAGCCACGACCGAATATAACACCGCAAAACTTGTGTTCAGTCCTGATCGCACTGTTTTTGAAAATGTGCTGGATACAAAATTCCGACCGGAAGGTCAAAATTGATATGCAAAGAAAGCTTGTGGCAAAATGCGATGGTTAACGTAAACGTCACCGTGAATCGCGAATTTTCCAGCTATACCAGGGGTCTCCAAACTTTTTTGTGCAAGGGCCATGTAAGCTGTTACATTGTAGTTCGAGAGCCGGACATCTTACGTAATATGATTGCTTTGACATAGCCTACGTTTCATTCTACCAAATCAACAAATTTTTCATAATGTATATCATTTTTTCATTACTGGCAAAAGTCTTCGCGGGCCGGATTTGACCCGCGGTGAGTAGTTTGGAGGCTCCTGAGCTGTAGCATCGTTATACAGCTAGCGCACGCTTGTTTTCGTTGCATGCTGTTGCCTCCAGAAAGTTTGAAGCGACACGGGAATAATGTCAAGTATCAAATTCATACGTTCTGCGCAAACGCGCAATTGTTCAGTTCAACTTCACTTACACTCGCTGTAGGAGTGCCAGGAGTGGTCTGCGGTGTAACTTGAGATCGCTAACCCGAAGCGAGACTGCAACGGAGGAACAAACGAATAAAGGTTTGCACGACGATTCACAGCAACGCCTTAAATTTTAATCACGTCCCACATAAAGCACATGAAAGCCAAGCTGATCGAGGCCGAAGCCTTTCACGCACACTTGCACAACCACGGCCAACTTTGGGACATTTTTATTATTATACTGTGTTTTTACACCTGAATTATGCCCAATCATAATAATGGGACTGATTGTAAGCAACTTGAAAAACTAAAAAAATCGTTCTTTTTATTTCGAGACGGGCACCTTTTTGCCCGTTGTGGGCTCGTCGATTAGTGGATCATAGAACAAAGCCACAAGCGCGATGACGTAACTGCAGCAACGCGAATTGTTTGATCGCGCGTTGACAACGACACTTCCGGGAGAAAGTCGTCTTCCTGTTCTAAGACGAAAAATGGTGTTTCACAGTGAATCAATAACCACGTGACATTTTATTTAAAAAAATAAAAAAGCGTTCAATCTTCGCCATACCGTAACATAAACGCAGTTAAGTTCCTCAGGCGCTCAACTAGTTTTGCTTTCAACACGATCGCGTTACCCCTGCGTACACTAGCAAGGTACGTTTTTGCACTTGTTGCAAATCAACACCTAGCCATATCATGAAAACCTTGATTTCCATTGTACCATCCACATGTGCAGGCAAATAAAGTCGCCATACAGTAGTCAAATAAGGAAACCAGGCAAATTCGAACCATACGCTGCTCACCCAGATTAAATTAAGAAGTGCTTGAACTAATGCCTGCTTTTACACTGCGGCATGAGTCAAACCTTTTCGAAGCTATTGAAAACAGTTACGAACAACTAACTGGCTTCGTACGTGAAACAGAAAATGAGATTAAGGGATTAGAAAGCGTGGCGTTTGACGACCGAGCTCTTACGCGCGCAGTGCATGCAGACGAACGCTCTAAGACCTAAGTACACAGTCCACGGTTTTCAGCCACTGGGTACTGGCGCAGAAGCGCAGCACAAAGTACATTATCTTTATCAAACAATTCTGAGGACATGTGCGTTCTTTCCGCACCGGATTTGTTACAAGTAACGAAGCACTAGGTTCACTGCATGTTTGTAGGAAGGGGCTTTCCCTATATTAGGTCAAGTACATCATTTCATTTATTGCCACCAGAGAAAAGTAACCCTCACTTAATGCGAGTGCGTAGGAAACACTATAACGAAAGTATCCCAGATTGGTAGTTATTATTTTGTATCCAAAAGCCACCAGACGAAGACTAACATTAACAGCACAACCCGTCAGTTCTATTTTTCATCTAATTTTCAAACCACGATTTCCTTTCTTTACAACCGAAATTTGCATGAGATTGAGAACACTTCCAGTAGTATCGCATAGCTTTATGCCAATTAATTACGTTCAACCAAACGTTCGGTAAGATCAATCACAGGCAAACCGCCTTCGGACCAATTGTGACTAGCGAGGCCAAAACCGATGGCTACAAGACTTCATGAAAAACTAAATTGTTCCGCAACTCCACTCTACCAACCATAGTGATTTAAGGATGAACCAGTTCGTTTTCTACTGGGCGCAATTTTGTTGTAAAATGTGGGGGGACAGCTTGGTGTGAAAACAATATAGTCATCGGGTCGATGCAGAAGTGAAGTTTTATAAATACAGATTCCTAATCTTGTTTCTAGAAGTGTTTTGAAAGGAACACTAATCACGCTTTGCTTTATCCTTGCGGATGATTTACAAATTAATATACTTAAAAATTTGTTGCTGGACACGGTATACTGCAGTTCATCCTGCTTGCATTAGTATCGTATTTGGATACAAACAAACACAGCAATATAGTAGGACACATCAATTGGGTTTTATCAGAGCTGTTAGTTGGAGTGCACAAAATGCTGAATCGCATTGGTCGAACGTGCATATCACTCTTATAGTAGAACACACCAATTTTCATGCCTTTTATAAGAAGTGTGGGTTACAGCGGAGTTCAAGTTGCTTAACGTTACAAAGACGATAAATATTTTTCTTGCACATTTCCGATTTGTGAAAAAGCTGCAAGTATTTTTAATGCTACTGGACATCATGCATGCAGCCCAACCCCTACCAAAACTTCCGTTCATATCCTCTTACCAGGAACACAAAATTTTGGCCTAAAATTAAAATGATTTCAATCTATTTTTACTGCTGGTGGGTGGAAGATGTATCCTTTTAATCTCCCCTTGTCGGCCCCTGCATACATACCCATAGCCTACAATGTCATTTTTGAATACCTAATTGTCTAGTGATGTTGCGTTGTGACTTCTGTCAGTGATGCCACTTAGCTCAGTCTTTTCACAATCAAAATTTTCAAGTTTAACATCAGATTTTAATACATCAAATTAATGTCAAAAGTTTTTCATTTCATTCTGAGAGTTCTACTTGCGTAACGACACGAAAATATATTCGTGATTAAAGAGAAATCAAAATTCACAACGGTGAATTGGCAAAAGAGTACCAAGCTTCACCTCCATTAACACGAAAAAATGTACAGCACAACTATGTGTCGAGTACCTGCAAAGCAAATGTTTTGCACTTTGATGAAAACATTGCTGCATTGTGGGTTTCGTTAAACTGAGGTAAATCAGATAATTCACGAACCAATGTATTCAGCACAAATACAAAGTCGCAAAGTGCAAGAGTCACGGAAAAAATACCTTTTGGATTTATTGGTCACCATTGTTGCGGCATCAGAAGAAATGAGGATAAATGTATATTTTATCTTAAAGACTTAGTCAAGTGCCCAAGTTTTGGGCTATAGGTCAATATATAGCTAAGTAAATATTTCCAACGTTTTGAGTGAAATCCTGTTTACTAACGCTTGAAGACAGTGTTTTGCAAAACTGCCCATCCTAAAACTAAGTCTCCGTAACAGTGCCGACTTTCGTCTTCGGCAAAAACCTCACAGAGATTTGCCTGAAAATTTAACTTTCTAGCATATACCCTAACATCACTAAATTGTACTCTGACTGTTTCTGAATACGTGTCAACCAACGTTACAGCAAAGCCAGTAACATCTCTGCACGAAACAAATCATGGCTGTACAGTGGTCACTCACATGTGCAGCTGTAAAACTCTCCTTGTTTCAAGAAAATAATTTTTCTACAGTATACCGCACAGGCCACAGGGTAAAATGTCGGAGAGAAGCAGTTAACCAGCTTTCGCGGTCTCTAGAAACTTGAAAAATGCTAAAAAACGTTTTATCGAAGCTACAATTTGTAAAATAACAGAATCAGTGATATCACACCAAACTGTTTCAATATCAACTTGGCTATGTTTACCATCTAACATGAAAAGCTCTTCACACATAATGTGACAAACGTCACTTTTATTTTTGAAACCTCTCCAAATAGAAAACATAAAGAGAAAGAAGTGGGGGGACATGGCATATTGTGTGCCCACCGTTTAAAGAAGTGGAGGAACACGTCCCCCGTGTCCCCAACCAAATTGCGCCCATGCTGATAACTCACCATTTATGTTCTTTGACTAACCCCTGTGATATGGACCATGTGTCTAATGAGCCAAGCACGTCATTAAAATATTTAATTACTTCCACAGCCTTTTACAGTTTTTAGTGAAGGTTTGCTAGTATGCCTTACTCAGCAGAAACGAAAGCGAACTGGTTAAAGGAGCATTAGGAAGTAGATTTAATACTTTATTCAACAGAAGAATTCGCGCCAGTTCAGAGCCTAGTGCGAAAAAGGCAGCTTACTGCAATAAAACTTTCCAAAACATTCCGCCGAATAATGACCAAACCTTGTCTCAAACAAGCGACTGCTTCGATAGAAGAACGGGAACAGTAATAGCCGCCCATAAAACCGAGATAACGGCAAGTCTCAACTTCAATCCTTGAGGAAAAAATTGCGTAAGCTTCGAAGCGTGCTCGACGAGACAGCTTGGGCAGCAGGTTTTTTAGCCGACCTAGCGTTTTGACACCCAACTTGAACAAAATTGTTTATTGTTTTAGCTAACAGAAACTCAACCCAACTCAGTGGCACGCCAACACAGTAATGTTAGGCCAGGGGTGTGCAACAGACGGCCCGCGGGCCACAACCCGGCCCGCCAAGCCATTTAGTGTGGCCCTTGCCAACACTCTGATTTTTCCCCATCATGAATGACAATCCTAATCCGACAGTTTATGTCAAAAAACTAAATTTTTCGTGTGGCCCACCTAGATGTCTGAAGTTGGTTATATGGCCAACCGGCAAAAAATGTTGCACACCCCTGTGTTAGGCCATTGCAGAATTTAGTGGCAAATTTTCCAGCATGTGCTAAGGGGCTTACTGTTGCCTCCAACGCCGTGCTTATTTGTAAACAAAATTCACAACCATGCAAACTACGCAATAAGTCATGCTTTTCCAAAACCTTCGTCAACTCATAGGAAGCCTAAGATCACGACAAAACGTTCCACCTTGCTTTTCCGATACCTTGAATTGTCTTACAAATATTTTTGCTGTTAAAACATCCTGTTTTAATTAAACTTACCAGATTGCTACATGAGGTTTGCGACTCCATTCATGTTCTTCGACTCTACCTAGTGAAGACAATCCCCTGTCCTTTTCGACGATTCACGCATAATGTCACACATGAAGGCGAACGCCATCTTCGAGCTGCTTCATTCAAGCAACAGTTCATTGAAGAAAATGGATGGATGGACGACATTAAGTTCCTTTTGAAGTATTCTGAAGATAATCACTAAGCACAAGCAGCTCAACATTTACCAGTGGAGTGTGTTCTCTAGGCGGACTACCCATTTCCAGAAAACAGTTCCTGATACAAGTGAACTGTTTGCACACCTGGGACATGTTGTCAAATCAGAGCCGAATCAATTCTAGCATTTATAGGACGCTCAGTATGCTGCGAACTGTTTGGTGAGAGGGAGACCTGTTTCCGCACAAACATACCAAAGCAGAGCATGACTTCAATACTCAAAACTTCACGAAGACCGCGCAGAGTATATCCAAACGCTTGACCTAAAAACTTCGAACCGTCAATATGCCATAACCTCAAACCCGAATTAAGTCAAATCAAGAAATCAGATAATCGCATCGTTGTCACCAATTGGTGGAGAAACAGGACATGAACACAAAAGATTGGTAGAGAAAAGGGAACAATTTTTTGCTTACATTTTAACTGAACAAGTTGTAAGGGCATCTGAAAAAAATTTTCACAATAGACAAAACCTTATATACCTATCTATACAGGAAAAGCACCGATTTTCTATAAATCGCGAACCAGTATCAATTCACTTGCTACAGTTTTTCTTCCGTTTGTCTTTCAAAAACCATCACTCAGGTCAAACCATAGAGAGTATGTCAGATATCAAAAAGCGAGTTGAATGGTGGTAAGACGGAAAATTACAATAACTGATACCAGAATGTGAAGCCATCCAACCAAGACTGAACAAATTAGACAAAAAAAATTATCAGACAAGAAAGCTTTTTCCAGACTAATGCGCAAAAGAAAAATATGCCCTTAAATTTGTCGACACTGTCCATGACATTGGCGATACACACGTCATTACCAGTGACATCAGAAACTGACTGAAAAAAAACATCCTGAGGCACATAAATTAAATCAATCTGCTTTAACGTCTACTCCTGAAACAAAAATTGAAGATATTATTAGAAAACATAACACAAGATGAAATCGTATGCAGTGCAAAACGATCATTCACATCAGGTGGACCAACGCAAATAGATATGGAACGAAGTGATAACCTTAAAATCGTATGGATGCCACTGACAAAAATTAAGCTGATGAAAATGCAATCCTCAGCCCAAATGCTTCACAATGGGTACTGTTGCGATCGGAAATCCCGAGCGGCATGAGCGCAAATCTTCGCAATGTGGCAGCAAGCAACAGTGAAGTTCACATGCCATGATCGCTCTATTATTGCTTGTTCGCGCCACATATATCTATGGTGTTGTTCTTCACGCACATCCCGTTCGTGGTGAATCACACAATCAACGCAACACCACCGGAGAGGTTGCAACAGCACTATTG
>Ga0210059_1002923_pt1 | contig 27048 bp, 17 predicted proteins | sample Ectturendosymbi2_FD_188042 | JGI IMG/M metagenome (GOLD analysis project Ga0210059, IMG submission 188042) | Ecteinascidia turbinata endosymbiont from Florida, USA - Sample 2 (SPAdes) (version 2) | ecosystem: Host-associated > Tunicates > Ascidians > Unclassified | place: Key West, Florida... | reverse complement strand
GATCTCGAAAAGTGACTGTCATAGCTGCCGCAAAGCCAAACAAGCCAACGGATGATCCCAGGAGCTACCGGCCAACTGCGCTTCTCTGTGTCCCGTACAAGTTGCTTTAATGCCTCCTGCCTCCTTCTGTTTCGACTTGAGCCTGTTGTTGACCCCCAGCTGCCGACACAACAACGTGGCTTTCGAAGCGGTCGCTCTACTGTGCAACAGGTTGTCCAACTGACTAGCGATGATGACGAGAGCTATGAGGGAAGACATAAGTCGGGTCTACTTTTCGTGGATCTTACTGCGGACTACGACTGTCTGGGATCAGGGCGTGACACTGAAGCTACGGCAGACCATCCCTGATGGACACCTGGCCCGCTTCATCATCAACGTTGTTTCAAACCGCAGCTTCATCCTTAAAACTAGCAAAGGGCAATGCAGCTGCTTCCGGCGTCCGAAGAACGAAGTGCCCCAAGGGTCAACGCTCGTACCTATGTTTTTTAACATCTATATCAGTGACATCTCCGTCACCGTGTCCACCCAGTATGGCTATGCCGATGACCTGACCCACCTGTTTTCCCGTGAGTGTTGGAATGAGGTGGAAGAAGTCCTTTCTTTGGACATGCAAAAATTGCTGATTTGCTACCTGCACAGAGGCTCAGGCTGAACACGGCCAAAACTACATGCACTGCGTTCCACCTGAACAATTGGGAATCCAGCCGTAAGCTTGCGGTCACCGTGGATGGTACCACTATCCCCTACAGTACACCCAAAATCCAACTTACCTTGGAGTCACTGTTGATCGGCAACTCACCTTCAGGCAACACTTGGAAACCCTCTGTGGCAAAGTCAGAGCTCGTAATTGCCTCTTGCATCGTCTGACTGGCTCCACACGGGGTGCCCACGCCTCTGCTCTGCGAACTTCAGCGCTGGACCTGGTCTACAGTGCTGCAGAATACGCCCCCCCAGCTGTTGCCGCAGCATCCACACTAAGAAGCTAGATGTTGCGTTAAACGATACGTTGCGCATCATCTCTGGGTGCCTGAAACCGACCCGTTAGGAGCTTTTACCAGTACTTTCAGGCATTCCACCGGCCCACCTGCGTAAGGAACGCTCCACTTTCAAACTGGTGCTCCAGGAACAGCTGAATACCAACCACCCCCTTCATACACTTGTCCATAGTGTACAGCTCCTTGGCACACAGCGCCTGCATTCACGACGCCCCTTCCACCGCCATGCTGCAGCGCTGGTGAACTCTAGCTTCAATCTCCTACAGTGAGTCATGGAGAAAGTCATGGGAAAGTGCCAGACCACCGGCCCAGTTTTTCGTTACCCCTGCCGCTTGCCTCCCGCCTGGCTCAGAGCTTGCCCGGAGTCTGTTGCTAGCACTAAATACGTTAAGAACTGGCGTCGGCAGCTTTGGTACATACTTGTAGCGCTGGGGCACGTTAGAAACACCTAAATGCATCTGTGGCACTGAGGAGCAGTCGGCCAATCATATAATAATCGACTGTAACATTCTCCGCCCTCCCAACTGCCTGGAAGACCTGCGGTCTCCTAAAATCAACAACACTAAATGGCTTGAGGACCTTGTGGATTTTGTTTGAACCGCCGCTCACACTCAAGAAGACGATGTCTGCCATATTGTTGTTGATATAGAACTCGTTCAGCAATTGCCCACGATTTATGACCATATGTGAGGATTGGTGCAAAGACGGAAATCGGTGTTCAATTGCTACCTCATTGTGACCACGGGACGATGAAGCTTGCACAATACTGCGTTTGCTCTAACTATTCCGCGTATCAATCTATTTTTTCTGTCATCCAGTCTCTTTGTTTTGCTGTGTATAAATATAAATTTTCTGCTCTGCACTCTGTCACTCGTGAATACCACTTCAAGTTACTCAAATAGCATTGCTCCTAACTTGCAGAATACACCGACTTGGTTTTGTGGAGAGACATAACACCTCGGTGGTTTCGGTGCTAACTTCCATTCCAGCTTGATCGCAGGCAGCAGAAAACCGATCAAGTGCATGTTGACAATCCTGTTTGGAAGATTCTCCCCAAAGGTTTTCTCGTGTCTCCAGGTCCTAACCTTTATCAATGCTGCCAAAACAAGCGCAGGTATCTTTGGCATACTCACGAAATGTATCAAACATTTTTTGTCGAGTGGTGATGATTGTTGCGCAACGAGACGCCACCAGTTCAAAGATATTCACATTTCTCAGTCGTCATAACACCGTTTGGCTGTGTTTAAAACTTTGAACGAGGTATGGGACACTACGTTTCGCTAAGCTCTTTCATGTTTTCTTTTGAGCTTGTTCAAACAATATTATCAACTCAAAATACTTTTTGCATCTCATTTATAGTCATATAGTCTCCCCATTTCTGATATGGACAAAAGTATTTTTCATTTGAAACCTATCGATTGCCCATTTCACAGGCTCCCTTTCCCCTCTGAATTAAGTGGACATATTTCATTTTCATATTTGATAAACAAAATGTGGAATAAGTGATAGTTGTTTGATATAGAACCTGCAGAAGCAAAAGTTGCAGTCGAGATGTCACAAAATTTTCTTGAAGATTTGTTCCTATATGACTGAAATTGCTGTTCGTTTAAATGGCATTACAAACTTTTAGAGTTTGCTCAATGTCATGCCAATCGATGGAGTTTATTGAAAGGAACAACTTGCTTGAGTTTTCCGAAAAAATACATTTTGCACTTTTCATGAGTTCATAGAAGCTTATTGAACTAAAACCGAAACGCTAGATGGTAGGGATTAAATGTTGTTAACTGCTATTACAGTGTTTCTGTTTCGTATTCCTTTATGGTGGATTTTTTAAAGGGATGTTTATAAAAATTTCTCAACCATCCCGTTACGCTTGATCAACTCGGCGGTCACGTGACTTCAGTGAACTCAGACATTACAGGAAGTAAAAAGGGCAGTGCATCTTCTACAAATGTTCATATTAGAAAAAATTTCATCTTTCTTCGAGGAATATTTGCTAATGCTGTTCTTTGTCATGCAATTATGAACTAATGAAAAATGTTGATTTCCTCACACAGAGTCGTTAATATTAATGTTGTACCAAAAGTTCATAACTAGAGAAAAAAGGGCAACTCACTAATCAAAACCATCATGCGAAAATGGTAAATAATCGAAAGTTGTCATAAGCGTTTTGCCAGCATCCAGATATGATTAGGATCAATATAAAATACGTTGAAGTAAACGGGTTATGTGAACAGCCACATGCAACAGCCACAGGTGCGTGTTGAAAGCAGCCATCATCTAATTTACTGTACATTGTGCATCACTTGTTTATGTCGCGACCAACACTTTCAGATGGTTCAGTTACGATTATTCTGTACAACAATTGTCATATGACTATGACGATTGACCGATATAAGCGTTTTTGAACTATTTACGTCAAAACCACGGGTTTGTGACGTCAGTGATCTCAACAACTTTGATGCGTTTTCTGCGAAATGTGAGATTTGCGAAACCAAAATACTTTCGCCTCAAAGTAAAAATGTTTAGGTACATCGCATCGCTATAATCTCATGTATTCATGAATTTATTCAAATTTACTCATAAAACTGAAATATCCACTTAAAAGTGTATTCGGAGATATCGCAAGAACTAAAACCTGGAAATGACGCTGCTTTAACTTAATTACCAATTTCATAATATCACTTTACTTGCTTTTCACCTGACAGCTTTCGCGAAGATTATCATAAAAAGATAGTAATTCATTAATTTAGTTGCCAGACAAATAGTGATTTTTCAATCTTCATTCATTTCTTTTTGTTTTCAAAGTTGGATGCGTATCGCAGAAGCTATTAATTACACGGAATGGGGCTATTTGGTTATTTGCATTGTTGACAAGTCAATGGCAGCACTGCATATTCACGTGGAACTTGTCCTTCACCCACTCATGAATGCAGATCACCAGAATACAGTTTTCAAGACTGTGGTGTGTCCCGAACAAGACTTTTTCCTCGAAATCGAAACCAGTCAATCATGTTCTATGGCGCGTTCTTGAAACACTGTACCTCTTAGCTGGTTAAGAAAGCCATTCATCAAAAATGGCAAAACGTAAACCTGGCAATAGTTTCAATTGTTATCATAAAGCAAAATTTATTCTGCTTGTGTCAGTGAAACATGAAGCAAACAAACATCAACCTTTTCGAAGTGAAACCACACAAACTGTTTGTTTTTACTGAAAATGATAAAAAACAACACGTACAAACGTCAAATAACTTAACAATGAATAAAAATATCTAGTTTTTGTCGACTTTACATCATGACGTTCATTCCTCAGCAGTGATGGATGTGACATCGAAAGCAAAATCTTCTCACTCCTGAAAAACGTTGTCTCATTAAATAAATTGAATAATTAATTAATAAATGTAAAACTAAATTTTTGTTTTGGCATTTCCTCGAACTTGTTTCCCTTTCAAGCAAAAATGATTTTTAAGTTAGTTTTAAAAAAATGCTTTCAATGTGAATGATATTTGGAACTAATACCGATTTGAATGAACCAAACGAAAAGCTTGCAATGAAGTAAAATTTAGCACCATTTGTGCATCAAGGTCAAGCGCTAGTAGCACTAGATGCAACGAAGTCACTCCACGTAAATGATTCAGAACTTGTTCGAAGGCCCATCAACTGAAAAATTCCTTATTGCTTCAATACCGCAAATCATTGTTTAATTTTCTGTAGTTTGAAAGTTACAGTTTTCCCACACGTGGTTTGCAGTCTATCGGTCAATTGTATTTCATGTTTGCGGTTTCATACACAAGGGTTCTTTCATCAATTAATCAAACGATTTTCACGATTTGCTCTTTCCTTTTCGTAAATGTATCGATTCTTGGAAGTCTCCGTGTACTTTTTTGTATTATTGTAAATGCATTTGAAATCTTGTTTCAAGGAAAGTTTCATGATTCTCGAAACGGAGAAATACGTATTTGAGTGTTGTCAGCAACATTCAAAGTTGTATTCTTGATATTTTTCCTGAATGACACTGGTGAGATTAGCAAATGCTTTAGGTGGCAATGTCAAATGCATACTGAGGTAACTATGATTTGTACATTTCTTAAGCGAAACAAAATCTTTGGTTTGTGTTTGATTTTTGATTAAACCTTTAACACGATCTGTACTCACGTCGACTAAAAATTGTGCAACGTCTTCCACAAAAAAAGTTCCAGCAGAGTCTGGAACCTCTCGATTCTCGTTTTGAACGTGTTTTGTCACCATGATCCGTTGAGACGTTGTCCATGTCCTTTAATAATAAGAAATATTTTTCTGAAATCTATAGTAGTGATCTGAAGTTAGTTTTCAGTTGATTTTTGCATAAACAAAGTGACTTAACGATATGAAATTGGCGAAGTGTGTTTAATTAATATCTGACAAATTTAGTTGTTTTTTAGGAGCTTTTAATTCAAAATGTAGTTGCAAACTGTTCAATTCGGAAAATGTCTAGAATAAAGGATTATTGACTGTGTCTTACTTTGGGAGAAAACATTTCAGAAGTGTGTTTAGGGATGAAACTCTGTATATCAATACCTATTTTTATTCTTATTTGTTATTTAATTTATGTCACAGCTCTATACTATTCTACACAAAATTGTTACATACTACCGCAACCCAATTTAAGGAACTTTCGAATATTTACCTATAAATTAACACGTGGTAGAATGAACACAATTTTGAATTCAAAAATGCATCTGAAACTTGAAACAACGTCGTTGAATAAGTTAATTTTTATGGATGTTCTCAGAATTGTTACAATTGCGTGGAGTTCAACATGAAAAGTGAAACCTCCTCTGAGTTTGGTTTTACTCGCTTTTTATACTCCTTTCGAAGAGTCACGAGTGGTCAACAGCGCCCATCCACGCTTGGTTGCGTCCTGGGTCACGCACGCCGCTACTTCTGTTTTGGATGCTGGATTAATGGCATGTCACTGACAACGCTGCGCGTAAATCGTGTCTTGCACCCCCATTAACGCCGAGCACGAGGCTGAACAAGCCGCAAGTAGGCTACCTTTTTGCAAGTCTGCGCGATGACCCAACTTGTCAACCTTTCGCACGTTTCTGTTAAACGAGTCAGTGATTAAAACGTTTCTTGTAAATATCATGAATCTTGGTAAAGAGCATATTTGCAAGTCTTTGAAGAAAACTTTGAAATAAATATTCAATCTTAATTATTATTTACACCAAACGTTAAAAAAATTCACACCTGAGAAGTGTAAGACGGTCTTGTCGTTTCCATTCGCTCCGATTCTAATTTTGGTAAGAAGCTCATCAATGAACTTTCTGACGGGTCAGCTCTGATGTTGAGTTCTGCAAAAGACAAAAAATCTGTGATTCAACTATTTTCTGCAGAGTCTTGAGTTGCAAGCGGTTGTCACATACAACACAAGTCTTTTGCAAATTTACCGAATCTTAAAGAAGTCATTCGTAAAGTGTGCTTTCGGTAGTTACACAACAAAAAACTTTTCTTCTTCGTTCGCACAACTTTGCGAATACTTTTGTTCACTACACAAGGAATGTCCATCGATGTAACACTTCTCAAAGTAGTTTTCAAACCAATAGCGTATACTGTAAAGGCTTTGAGTTAGGTCGTAAAATAGATGCAATTATGCAATCATAAGGTACGTTGTGCAAAACAAAGCTTATTTACAGAACTCATCTTTCGAACATAAACAATAATGAACACATTACCTTCAGAAATGTCCGCATTTTCAGCTTTGCTTGCACCAACAAATAAGACAAACATCAGAAAACAAGCAACTTTGGATGAGGCCATACTTTCAATCTTTAATTTTCTTTGACTTAACTTTTTATGACTGGCTGAGAACGTTGAACCTAACTATTCTCAAACAAATATGAGATTGCATGTTGGAAACCAATGCATTTATAGTTTGAGTCACGCATCAGCGAGCGTTAAAATCGTATAGCAAGTTCCTCAAAGTTATTTCAAGAAATTCCAAGTTCTATGCTCCACCCCATTCGGTGAAGCACCTCGATGCGAAAATTCCTGATTTTTGAATACAGTCGCTTTGCAATCGCGAACGTCAAAAACGGAACATTTTGATCATCCGGTTTTTACGTATAAGTGTTTGTTGCAGGCAAGAGTAACACCGACAACTGGATGTGAAATTATTGTATACATGCAAATATAGTGTGTGATTGAAAAATGCGGACATACTCTTCAAAAATATATTTTACGTCTGCGACAAATGTTCTGATATATCTTTTGTTTTGCTCACTTGGAAGTTTCAGAAAAACTGCCCCTTTATTATAGATTTACTCTGAATAAACTTTTCTGATTTTTTCGGCATGAACACATCCGTAACTTTTGACGCGAAGCTGTGTCTTACTTCAATTGAAATTCAAACGACATAATAGCACTGTTTTCTGTAATTCACCTTTTGTTTTCTTTGAATGGCGATGTTGCATTGTCACAATGTAAGTTAAGCAGTATGCTCAAGTTGGATGATATGTGGTGTAGCAATTACGGATCGAACAAACACAATTTATTTTCATTGAAAGGTCTGAATCATAAAGAAAACGCGCCGAAGCTTGAAACAAAAATTTATTACTAATAAAAGACCATCAATCATCGTTTCTGAACGCAGGGCACAGAGAAAAACTTTTCCGTTGTATTTCTTTCTTCTGCTGATATTGGTAAAGAAAAATGTTGGGTTTTGATGGCACTGTGCAGTAAGTACGTTCTCGGTATCATTTAGGAAAAATGTCTGATATTTTATATAAAGCAATTACTTCAATTTTAAATATATGTGAACACCACTGTGTTTTAATGTCTGAAGCCTATAACGTTTTAATTTTATGAATGATGTTTCATTCAAAACATGTGAATCCAATGTCGTTTCAATCCAATGTTTTTGAATACATTTACGATTTGCAATGTGGAATCAAATTTTCATGGATGATTTTTATGATGGCATAATATTTACGAAACGACAATGAAGTGAAAGGTGTAGTTTATATTCGGTATGCTGGAAGTGGCGTTTTGAGAGTCCCACAGTCTGTTATTGTACGATCAGAACGGGATAATGGATATCTGTCTTCGTTACCGTTAATACACCGCACTTTGCATTGAAATTCGGTGTTTGGTAGAAATATGATTGAACCTGGAAATGAATTGATGGAAATAAAGCAAGGCTTCACAAAACGCAGGCAAAGCTCTTCTGTCAGCTTCATTTGTGTTTATGGAAAGTGGTCAGACAACGATGCAATCAGATTGGGAGAAATTAATCATAACATTATGAAAAGCGATGTAATTTGCATCAAAGTTTGCGACAACTATAGAATGGTATTAAAACCTTTTCGCTTGCTGTAACGTTTCGGGTAATCAGCTGACTGGGCTCTGCTTTAACCCTATCGCGATGATTCAAACTTGCACTCTCTATGTTCAAGTAACTGGTCTCCACGCAGGTTGAGAGTTTGAATCTATCAGCAAATATTTCAAAGGAAATCGATTTCAGGCAACGCTACGCATCGTCAGTCCTACTACCGTATCAAAATAGAATCTCTATTTGATTCAGTTTTCTATATTAGAAATACGGAATGGAACAGAAATTAAGGATGGTGTTTGACAGAAATAGTTCCTTTCGTTTCAGCATTGAACAAACTATATATTGCGATAAATTTGTCGAAAAATTTATCAATGAACCAACTTATGCAAAATCATGAGAAAAATTGTAAATAGTAAACACAGTATTAGTTTTACTCGCCAAGAATGTTACAAACAAGAAAAAAATTTTGCTTGTGAACAGTCGCTTAATAATCCTTATTAACAATTTGCGGTTACTATATTGTGAAAAACAAGTTTGCACAGATAGGGGAAGGTCCCACAAGTCCTCTTTCGTCGAAATTTTGATAGGAATAATTTTCAGTAATCGTCTATCTGTCAATATTTATAAGACTGAATGAAGAGAGATAAGAGAATGATTCTTAAAGATTTATTCCGAGGTTGATGACTCTTTTTGCAAATGGCAAAAAGAGGAAACACATAACGTAACACAACGCAACTATCAGACGGTAACACACAACGCAACTATTTTTTGTAAATGACGTAATTGAAGTAAGAATCCCAAAGAGACAAATTCGGAAAGTGTGTAGGTTTCAGAAGGATAATGACGATAATAAGTTGCATTTAGCTACAAGAAAAGTGGAAATTCACCTATTCATTCGGGCCAAGACATACGACATGCAAGACATAAACGTACTTTCTTGCATTTCATGGACGCATTGATGCGACGCAAACATTTCTTCTCGTATAGTCGGAGCCACGCATGGTTGGGAACCTGCTTCTACGCTTTGCAGCACATGTGGAATGTGACGCTTTCAATTATGAAGAACGTCAGGACAACTTCCTAACAACACCCATCATTTTGAAAGTCATGCAACTGGGATGATTCGACAGCTGCCATGTACTACAGCGTAACATATTTTTGTTTCAGTCTTGCAAACTTTTACTCCAAACAGAGCAGTTCCAACTTTTGTTCATTAGAATTTTAGATAAAGCGGCTTCATTCACAAACATTGTCAACTATCAATAATGAACATAAAAGAAAGCTTTTTTCAAATATCATTTGACAAAAACAGAATGTTTGAATTTGAGTTGCTTGGAATTTGCGCGATTTCGTTCTGAATAATACTGGGGTAGAACTCCGAGCCCTTTCAGACCTGTGTACGCGAAATGCAATATTTGCATATATACAATAATGTCGCAATAACAACGTGTCCGTTTTACTCTTGTCTGCAACAAACACTTATACGTAACAACCGGATGATCAAAATGTTCCGTTTGTGACGTTCGCGATTGCAAAGCGACTGTTTTTAAAAATCAGAAATTTTTGCATCTAGGTGCTTCACCGAATGGGGTGGAGCATAGAACTTGGGATTTTTTGAAACCAATTTTGAGGAACTTGCTATACGATATTAACGCTCAGTGATGCGTGACTCAAACTATAAATGAATTGGTTTCCAACATGCAACCTCATATTTGTTTGAGAATAGCAAGTTTCAACGTTCTCGTCAAAGAAATTTAAAGATTGAAAGTATGGCCTCAACCAAAGTTGCTTGTTTTCTGATGTTTGTCTTATTTGTTGGTGCAAGCAAAGCTGAAAATGCGGACATTTCTGAAGGTAATGGGTTCGATTTTGTTCGTATTCGAAAAATTACTTCTGCAAATAAACTTTTTTCCGCAATGCACATTCGAGTTGCATCTACTAGGAATAAACACAAAGATTTTGCCTTAGACTACATTGACTTGGAAAACAAGTTTGCGAAGCGTGTAGTGAGTGGGATAGTCCGCAAAGTTGTTTCAGCGACCAAGAAATTAAGATCCGAGAAATTTGCAAATATCAAATGTTTCTTGACAACCACTAGGAATTCAAGACTTTGCAGAAAATGGTTGAATCACATATTTTTTGTTTTTGCAGAATTCAACGTCAGAGCTGATATGTCAGACAGTTCATTGATGAGCATTTTACCAAAATTAGAATCAGAGCGAATTGAAACGAAAAGACCGTCTTCAAGTTCTCAGGTGTGAAACTAAATGTCGCTTGAAACCAGCTGCATGTTGGCTTGATTTGGATAAATTTGTATCTTGTGTTCCATTCACTGACTGACGTTTACATCGACTTTCGCCTCTTCCTATCATTTCTTCAGTCGATGCTTTTTTACAAAGATGGATATGTTCGTTTCAAAGTTTGGCGTAAATGATTCATTAAGGTTGGATGTATAATTTAAAGAAATCTCGAATATCTGTAACAACCGTTTTTTCCAAGACCTATGTTATGCACAAGAAACGTTTTGATCACAAGCTTGTTTGACATAAATATGCGCAGTATCCCAAAATAAAGTACACTTAATATGACCTAACAGAGTCCATTTGGAAACGAGTTTCTTGGTGTACCTGGTTATTCGTATCATTTATCTTTGTTTGTTCTCATCTACATACTGTATCTGTTGTAAGTAAGTGTTTCTTTGCGCTAGTTACATTCAAAACTATCAAGTGAATTCGACGTATGGGTGCGTAGGTTATTGCTTATCTCGAATTAACCAACAGGTCCTCAGCGAACTTCATAACTTTTGTTGGTTATGCTTGAATCAGATGCAGGAAAAAAATGTCTGTGACAAGATCGCGCCACTGAAAATAGTGTGACTTGCATTTGTATTTTTGGAATGATAACACGAAAAGCAAAAATTGGTGTTTGCACTTGCTGTGCGCTTTGTTGAGTGTGAAATACGAAACCTGTTAGGCTGGGTTAGTTCACAAGTCGGGTCTCTGCGAAAACTTGGGAAACGGTACTTGCGACTTGTTCAGCCTCGTGTTCGGCATCAATGGGGGTTGCAACGCACGGTTCACGCGCAGCGCTGTCATTGACACGTCATCAATGCAGCATTCACTGCGAAAACAGTCGCCTGGCCCTCGGCGTAAGCAAGCGGAGATGGGCGCCGCAGACCAACCCTGACACTTCGAATGGAGAATAAAAATAGCGTATGACGAGGTGAACTGAAGGGATATTCATACTTTTCAAGTTAACAAGTTAACCTTCCAGCAACCTTCTAGCATTTGTAATAACAATAAGAATATCCATAAAAATTAACTTATTCAAACTTCAAATATATTTTTCAATGCAAAATTGTTTTTATTCAACCCCTTAATTCAATGGCAAGTATTTTAAATGTTCTTTCAAATGGGATTGCAGCAGCATAAAATAGTTCCGTGTAGTGTAGCGAAGGCAATACCGTACGGAAATTACAAATAATAATAAAAAGTGTACATATACAGAGGTTTCAATGCTAAACAAACTTGCGGAAATGTTTTCTCTCAAAGTAAAACTTTGCAAGTGGCCCCCTGCTATATATATTTTTGCAATCAAAGAGACAACTATATTTTTGATGATTAATTAAACACACTTCGCCAATTTCATATCGTTAAACCGCCTGCCTTATGCGGAAATAAATTAAAAACTAATACTTTACAAGCAACAATCTTCAGAACCTCTTGATGGTTACTACTCTAGTTTTTCAGGAAAATATTTCTTATTATTAAAGGTCATGGATGCCGTCGCAATGAACCAAGTTGAAAAAATACGATCTAAACGAGAAACGAGGGGTTCCAGACTCTGCTGGAACGTCTTTTGTGGAAGACCTTGCACAAGTTTTAAGCGGCGTGAGTACATATCGTGTTAACAAAGGTTTAAAAACAAACACAAACCAAATATTTTGTTTATTTCAACAAATGATAAAGGAATTTTTAGCCCAGTAAGCATTTGCTATTGTAATTGAAACATTTGCTAATACCGCCTCAATTATTCATGAAAAGTTTCAAGGATCCGCTTATGAATGTTGCTGAATATACTCTATTTCTCCGTTTCGAGAATCATGCAACGTTTCTTGAAACAACATTTCAAATGCATTTACAAATATCTAAAAACGAACCGATGAACATTTTAAAAATATCTATAAAATTAGCAAACAAAAATCGTTAAAGGTTGAAATCATGCTAAGCATTGATAATACATTCCCTGTTTATAAAACCGCAAACACGAAATGCAATAGTCCGACACAATACAAACCACGAGTGTGGTAACTATAACTGTCAAATTGCAAAAGTGAATAAGAATTTGTGGTATCGGAAAAATTAAGGAAGTTTTTCAGAATTTTAAAGATTGTTGTGATAAGGTTTCGAACAAGTTTTCATATTTTGGAGTTGAGTAGCTTTTATGCATTTAATTTTAGCATTAGCAATGCTTGTCTTGACCTTAATGAACAAATCTTGCTAAATTTTACTTCATTGCAAATTTTGTGTTTGGGTCATTCGAATCGGTATTAGTTCCAAATATCAATCACCTTGAAAGCATTCTCTAACACTTAACTTAAAAATCAATTCTTGCTTGAAACATAAACAAGTTGAAAGAAAACGAAAAAGCAAAATTTAGTTTTACACTTATTGCTTTTCTTTTAGCTTCTTTGTTAAATTATTCAATTTATTTAATGAGAAACTATTTTTTCAGGAGTGAAAAAACTTTGCTTTCGATGTCACATCCATCACTGCGGAGGAATGAACGTCATGAAATAAAATCAAGAAAAACTGGATATTTTTATTCATTGTTAATTTCTATGACATTTGTGTTTATTGCTCTCTATTATTTTGAATAAAAACAAACAGTTTGTGTTGTATCACTTCAAAGAGGTTGACCTTTGTTTTCTTCATGTTTCACTGACACAGGCAAATAATTTTGCTTTTTGTAAACAATTGAAAGTTTTTGCCAGGTTTTAATTTTGCCATTTTTGATGAATGGCTTTCTTAACCAGTTTGGTGGTACAGTGATTCAAGAACGCGCCACAGAACGTGGTTGACTGGTTTCGATTTCGCGCAAAAAGTCGTGTTCAGAGTATTGCACAGTCTTGAACAAACTATTCTGGTGATCAGCGTTGGTGAGTAGGTGAAGGAGAAGGTTCACATGCAGGTGCAGTTCCCCCATTGACTTGTCAACAATGAAGTGTAACGGTCATGTACAAGAGCAGCCCGTCCCATGGCAGAAGTCGCACAAACAAGAAAGACAGGGTCTAATCGTAACATCACGTTGTGGCGCAGAAGCCATTGCAGCGTTCCTTTGGTCGAGTAGGAAAGCGCGGTGAAAGTTCGCATTCATTTCGTCGTTCGTGGTTCAAATCTTTCCCAGTTCGGGATCAGTGAAGCGACCAGGGCAATCGACGATGGGCACTTTTTCTGACCACTCGTGGTATTCCATATGGACTAAAATGAATATATAATGAAGATAACCTGCTTTCTCGATCAATACCCAACCCAGCTATTGTATGGTATATGGTTTACCACAAGCTAATCTTCGCTAGCTAACCTGCAACAAAACGAACCTTTGTTTACTACCATGCTCAGATCCAGACGTAACACTAACACTGTTGGTAACACAGGCCAAATTGGTCAAAAATTCTTCTCACCAATGCCTGAGCAACTTGTTGTATTTCTAAAAAATATGTTGTTTTCAAAAGCAAGCATAATTCCCGTCCAAAAAAGTTTCGGAGATACGCATACTGCAGACACAAAAACGGTCGAAAAATGCAGAAATTCCGACAGTAATCCGGTTTCATCATTCATTTTCATGCCTGCTTTTTCTTTAGGGAAGGTTGAGGGGGCAGCAGCCCTCGCTGGACTCAGAATACCTCACGGTCATCAACAATGTCGGATAATTGTGCTGGCTCTACACCAAGACGGTGCCAAGCAAGGTCCATGATGTAGTTATTCCTCATGGTCCTTGGACGACCTCTGGACTGCTGTCACGTGGGTTTAGTCAGCAGGACTTGCCTCGCCAGTCTTTAGTGGGATATTCTGGGGATATGGCCGTATCAACGTGGGTGCGAGCTCTCTACTCGGAAGAGACGTGGTTCGAATCGAGAGATCAAAATCGTATTTTGTTCGAATTTTTCTTATTCTGCTCGATGATCAAAATCGTAAGGTCTTTCTACATGACACAGAGATAAATTAGTTTGAGACATGAAAATATGGTATTTTCATTATGTTGAGCTCCAAGCTGTTTTGTCGCTGAACTCTTTTCCCTCAGAGCTGCTTTGGGACTGAGCTGGTTAGTGGTTGGCCCGTTTGGCGCCAGTGCAGAGGCTGACAAGCGTGTCTACTGAAAATGGATAAAAACATGGATAAAACTTTGATTTATATGGTTAGGCATACCATATTTTTCTGTCTGAAAAACGGGACGCTTGATAAAACGAGCCTTATCAGATATATAGGGTAATGGATGGTGGAACCTTTTTGAAAGTAGCGCAGCCCTAGTCCGGAGGATTGTGGGCTTGTTATGCGAGTGGACCTATTAAACCGGGGACAAATTTTTGCCACTCTCATGGACATAAATGAGCATGGTCGACTGTACAATTGCTAAAAGTTGCTAAACCCTTCTTCCACTTCCTGGTCCTTGCCATGGCGTTGCCTTTGCGGCCCCCCCCCCCTCTAACAATAACAATAATGCTTCACTTCGAAGAGCTATTTCGTTGAACAAGATATTTCGTAGGCAGACACGAGAGATGTTGTGTTGTTCCGCGGCAGCACATTGTTTGCATGTTGGCAGTGCTTGGTAATTTTCTAAAATTTCAAGTTTCTTGAAAAAAGCTGTCTGCACGTTTCTTCGCCATTTTGAAAATAAATTCTACATAGCACCAGTTGACGTCTTGCATATCTATTACCGCACAAATAAACGATCTGCGATGAAACAGTTGAATTATGAACTACAGTAGGTCAGCAACGTAATGTGCGAAACCGTCGAAAGCAAGACAGAAAAGTGTGAGTTCGACGTTCACCCAATTTTAAGCAAATGTATTCGAAAATTGGGATTATTAAGCAGGGTGCTGGTTTTGTAAAGCGAGTTTATTTTATAACAGTAATAAATGGAGTAATTCCGGACCGGACGATTTTGGGATGGGCTTAATAAGCGGGGACTAACTGTATTTACAGGTGATAAGTGCTTTCACATTCTGCTTCTGTTATCAGACCACATGTTAATCATGATAGAACAAATTCATTCAATGAGAGCTGATGCACCAGGTGTAGGACTATGCTGGCTGACTGAACGCGTAACCGGGACTTTTTGGCTGACTGACCGGGACGCCGGGACAAAGCCTGAAAACCGGGGCTGTCCCGGCTAAAACGGGACGTATGGTATGCCTATATATGGTAATTGTAAGCTGTACCTCGTGAATATTCAAGTGGTACCCGTGAGTCGAAAATGTTTTGCGATGTTTAGAATTGACATTCGTTTTTTAATTCTGATTTTCAAAACAGTAGCAACGGGTCATTTTTGCTGCGTTTATCAAAACCGTATAGATATCAATCGTGTTAAAGCTTTGGTTGATCCCTCTTACTAGGAAGACTCTCAGCCATTTATGTTATCGGCTATATACTGGAAAATGAAAGGAAGATTTTTTAATGCTAAGAAAAACACTCCTGAATACAGAAAGTCCTAAAATACTGAAACACGCTCAATCACATCTCAATACAAACGCACAACATTTGTTGTCTCATTTAGAAAAACAGTTGCCTTCTTGAAAAACATCCGTGCAAGATGGAAAAAACACAGTTCTAGAGAAAAGGACGTGTGCGCAATAGTAATCATTCAGACAAGCGCTAGCGCAAAAACAACCTATAGCGCCAAATTGCCGGCGTCAAATAGTCGTCGCCAAAACGGCGTCACCATAGGCCCGGTGCCTACAAGCGATGATGGGCAACGCTTCTGACCACTTGCTACATTCTATAGGGAGTACAAATCGAGTAAAATGAAACAGAACAACTTGCGTCCTAACCAATATCCAGCCAGTTGTTAAACTGATATTCAAGCATAGTTTGAATCTTTTACAACTAACCCGCGACAAATCAAATCTGCTATTGTTTACTGTTAAATTCAGATTTTATCCTGTAATAGGGTATTAGTTTTTGTGAAGAAATAATGACTAACACACGTGAAACATATGCAGAACTGCGTAGAGGAAACAGAGCTGTAAAACGAAGAATTACAGAAAATCATAATAAAAGTGCACTATACGTTTGTGTAATGTCTTGCTGATTCAAAGTTGTCTGGTGTGAAACTTCATGATTTGCTGTAATCTATGTGTAGCAGTAGGCATAGGCGTACGAAGCGGGGTCCCTGGTTTTCTGTAAAAATCGAACAATCCGATGTCGGTAAGGTCAACAGCTTGATATAAGAATTCGGTAACTCTTTTATAAACGAATTCAACTGTATAGAACAGATTTACAGGAGGTTACAGGCCCCATTCAGAGTGAACTAAAAGTTTAGTTTCAGGGCAAATTGTTTGTTTTGGGGACAAATTGTTATTTTCAGGGCAAATTTTTTCCGCCCTCACCCCAGTAAAATATTTCCCGTATGCCTGTGGCAGTAGGTCTTTGCTGCAAACTACGTCGTTTCGTTCATTGCCAAAACTGTGATATCAATAATTCTCATAAGCATGCATGATGTGTTGCAAATATATTGGAGAAGCTATAGCATGTTTGAGAGCAAAACTCTGCACAAGTTACAACATTTACTGGTTCCTTTCTCACAAAGGATTGGTGAAAGATCGTTAGGTCATCTGGTCTACCAACCCTGCAATACAACTGTCAGTCTTGTCATCAGGCATGTGAAAACAAAAGACAACCTGATAAAAACAAACACGCAAATGATATGTACAGATGAGTGCATGCATATGTGCACACAGTTATTATGATATTTAAGAATGGTCACCAAAAGATTGGCAAACTAGGTGAACATCACCATTACAAGAATAGAAAGACGAGGGAATGCACCAACTACCGGGGCATCCCACACCTTAACCTTCCTCAAAATTTGTATGCCAAGTGCCTATAGGAAGGTTACTGCAACATAACTGAACGTGAGCTGGATGTTCAGCAACAAAAAAGGTTGTTTTCTTAGTTTTGAGTGGGAAAAATCCAACTTCAGCACTTTTGGCCCCCCCTGGAAAAATTTAGGAAAAATCCCGTAGTGCCTTTCCCTGGAAAAATCCTTCCTACGCCCATGTATACAATCTTTTAAGTAGATGCGAATGCATGCAATCCGGGCACATACAAATTTTACACTTTAACGCATACATAAGACTTTTTCAACGTTTCGCTTGTTAATTCTTACAAACGCATAGCATCATTGTCTACTTAATCACAACTAGATTTTTTTATTCATTTGCTCAGGGTCCATGTTGTGACGCTCCGACGTCTCAACACGTGGTCCCGTGTTGGCGTGCAGCCAGCAGAACTATTAAATGTAGCTGAATACTGTGGGGTACATCAAGCCCTCCTGGGGAAAATGCAAGGAATCCATGGTCCCATGTGTTTCACAAATAATCACGTTGTCCGAACAGTAAACAAAGATGGTCATCGCACCGAAGTAATTAGACAATGGCGATGACAACGACCAAATGCCTGATCGCGGTACTGTTTATGATGGTGTTCAATGACATCATAAAAATGAACCATCTATCTATGAAGCTTGCACTGTTACTTTTGTGGAGCCATCCAGTTCTAACTTTCTGGATATCTGTGTGTGGATAAACGGTTAATAGACTCATCGCGGTAATTAATATTCAAAGCATGGGAGACAAGAGGGAATGATGCACTAACTACCGGGGCGTCTCTCTCCTTACAGTGGACAAAAATATAAAAAATTCGATAAAGCGCATTTCATAAACCAGAGCAGAGTTGTAAGTCATGCCGGACTTTTCGGGTCGGACCGTGTTCGGGTCGGGTTCGTGTTTAAGTTTATCAAAATGTTTCGGGCCGATTTCGGGTCTGCATACACACGTTTTTAATAACATTCGAAGTAACAATCCTTTTCTTTCATGAAGCACATTTGTTCTGCTCACTGCGGTGACCTCTGTGAGTGAAGTGGTTGTGATTTTTCTTCAGCTAATTCTGTTTGCAAACACAGCTGCGATCTTTTGGTCACTGCTCGGATTAGTGCCACACTCTTTATCAGAAGGTGACAGTGGTGAGGAAATTAGCAGGCGATGGCGTTGCGTCGAAAAGATCAATCACTTACGCGATTCTTTGCAGTGCTAAGAAACAATGGCCTACAATCTGGCTTTTCATGCCTATAGCGCCATCTTCGATAGTTTCGTGAAAGTTTGTTTTTGTGTTGAGAAATATTACATTCCGCAATATTAGCACTGACTAATAAGCTGCGTTTGTGCTTGTTTAATGTTTTGGTCAAGGTGACTGCTATTTTGGGTGTGATAAAATCGTGTACCTGCAACTACACTCGCACACTGCGTTTTTTGATACCCCGCAGTTGCGAATATCTTGACTCACTCGGTAAATTTGGCTTTCGGGTTGCACATGTAAATGTCGGCTTCCGGCCGGGTTCGGGCTTCAAAATGAGGCCCATTTACAACTCTGAACCAGAGCTTACATCTTCATATAGACCTACAAGCTTTTTGTATTTTAAAAAGAAATCGAGCTTTTCTCTTTTTTTAATGTTCACTGTATTTTGCTTTTGTTTGTTTACAATCTATTTCTTTTCTGTTTTATTTTGTTTATGGAAAGTGTATTGAGTTACCTTTGAGAGTTCAAAAAAATGACGAGTTATTGCTGAATTATGCTGCACATGTACATAACTTTAATGCTGGCAATGGAGTTGGCCTATCATAGTCCGTTCAATGTTTAGCACGGCAAAGGTCAGTCTCAAGATAAAGAAGCATCATTTTTCAAATGTAAAGTCACTTTCCATTTTGTGATTCATATCTCAGAATACTGTGAAACGATACCACACAAATAAGATAATTTGGTAATACGCGAAGATGCTATATCCACACTGTTTATGTCTGTTTCCTTGATTGAAGCTATAACTTTGTAGTTTAATATTGAAAAAAAAGAAGTTTGAAATTAATTGTTTCATAACGTGACGCAGCAAATGTCACAGTCGAGATGTCGCACAACAGATTTTATATTTTGTTCCAATTCTTCAATGAGACAACGTTTTTTTACTGACGAAAAAGTTTGGAAGGCATCATGTCGATTGGTTGAACCTTCACAGAGCAACAACTGTTTGCTCCCATTTTCCGAACAAGTTCATTTTTCAAGTTTTTTTGTCCAAGTTCAGGAAACTCGTTGCATTGATGCTGTAACAGAACATGGGGACAAATGTAAATGAATGTTGTGATTACGTTTTGGTTGTCAGTTAATTTTCAGTGGAATTTTGCAAGCGATGACTTGCAAGTTTCTCAGCAGTCTTGTCACGCTTGGTCAACTCACCAGACACCTGACTTCACTGAACTCAGAAACAAAACGAAGTGGACATTTTCGGGAAACCACCCAGGGGTATTTTTATTTGAAGATTTGCATCTCACCTCGAAGAAAATTTCCTCTGTTTTGAATCGAACACCTTTAGTTTTCGACTTGAAGAAAATTCCGTTGTTCCCAAGATTGCAGTGCCAGAACTGAATAAAGATTCCTTTAATTTCCCCTTGATTTCTCACAAGCAGATGCAGTATATGAATAATTCCCCGAATTTTTTCCGACAGAGTATAATCATCATTTGGTGAACTGTATCCAAGAGATTGTGTTCTCTTAAAAAGGCGAGTGCTGCTCTTTGTGTCAGAATGACTCTTCTATAAAACTCCTTCAACAACCCTCAATCGATGTTACCCTCAATCGATGTTACTGTAACTATTTTAGGAGCTCCGTTTTCTTCCTTCTCTATGCACACGCCGGTAGACGTCACACCCGACGCTATGGAAACTTACCAGACCATACACCTCACGCTATAGAAACCGCACTCCTCACACTATGGGAACTGACGCGGTAGGCCTCAGGCTGCACCTGGGCAGGCGACATACGGCGATAGACCTCACGCTGTAGTAGCACCCATCATTTTTTGAACACATTACAAACTTCGTTTAGCCATTTGTTTAAATTCTCGTGGTGCCTGTTGATTAATATTTCGAGTTATACTTATTTGGCACTTTTCGCATTTTGATATTTTGAAGTGGATTGATTTGGCTAAAAATGCGATTTGATACTTTCAGAGGATGATGTATATGACGGAAATAACGCATTTTCACACAATTTACATTAAAACGGATGTTTTCTCTTACAATATGTTTGAATAATATCTCATGTGACTAGGTAGTAGTTTCTTGCTCTCCGATTGGTATTTACATATTTACATATTTCCTTTAAAACTGGTTTGCACAAATCCTTCTGTTTGTTTTTTGTCACAACCGCTATAGATACAGGTCGACATCATAACTAAAGATAGCTTTTGGTTTCACGTACGTCTAAACCTAATTGTTCCGAATTGAAGTTTTCGATGACAACGAAACGTTTCACCAATGTTGCGATCGAGGCAATATTGGAAACTCAGTCGTAAATGACACAGTTTAAGATCAAGCAAATCATCATGAACAACCTTCAGCTCAATTAAACCAATTTTAGTATCACGACTTCCTAACTGCTGCAAGCATTATTTGAAGTTGAAAAAAGGAAACAATCGGATACTGTCAAACTTGCTACAACATATGCTGGCATGAGTTTTATTACACTTGAAATTATCATGGTTCAAAAAATTAAAACTGTGTTGAAGTTGTGAAGTTATTCTTGTAAGTTGTATAAAACCTCTTCGCATTAGTTGTTTTAACCACTGCGTTACAGCTTTCAGAATATCCCAAGAATGAAATATTCACTTTGTAAGTGATTCCTGCTGAGTGGTACAGTTGGTTGAGCACCATGTTCGTGATATGCCATCAACAAAGTTTCCACGAAATGGTCATCGCAACGAAGTACGTGGAAGAAACCAGATAATAAGGATGACAACCAGGGGTGTAGTGGGGTGGGAAGGCGTTCCCACACCTTTTTACACTAATAACGTTACTTGAACATGTGAGATCCAAACGATTAGATTAAAACATGGCTGGAATCTCACAGATGTGCTAGTGACACGCAGATTTGCACTGCTAGTCAAAAGTCTGCAGTGAAACAGGAAGATCCAGTGTGGAAATTCTTGTAGGCGAATGTTCACTTATATTCAAACTATTTGGTACAGTCTTCCTTTTTATTTGGCGTGGGAACGGCGTTCCCACAACTCTTGTTTTAGCACTACACCCCTGATGACAACGACCAAATGGTCATACCGCGGCACTATTAGGTGTTCAATGACATCATAAATAAACTGCCTATTTATGAAGCTTACACTGTTATTTTGTAGTGCAACCCCAGTTTTCACTCTCTGGATACTTGCGTGAAGATAAATGGTTCAACAAACTCATAACACTATTAATATACAAAACATGATCCTTCCTCGTACGAAATCATTGCTGTACTCTTTGTATTGTTCAGTGCTTTTCCCGTTCAGCTTCGCCGACTTGTTTTGAACTTTCCTACATGCTGCTACCGATGTTGACATTTCCCTTCAGAGTGTTTACTTTTCAATTTTAAAATCGCTCCCTGGAGTATGGCTGCCAACCTAATGAAAGTAATCCTGTTTGACGTTTTACCAACGTTCTGTTTGTGTCACTGTGGCGTGATTGTGGGTTTGTTGCGTTGATATATAACTGGCGTCAGATAGTTTTCCAGTTTCAACGAAAGCACTTCTTTAGGAAAGATGTATTTTTCAGTTCATTAAGTGCCGCAAGTTGTGTTTTGAATTATCCTTTTAAATTTTAGCCTTGAGTTCCTTTTTTTGCTTTCTCTACTCTTTGTGTAAGCATTCAACTTTTGAACATTTCGCCCGTAAGTACTGTTTGCAGATTCAGGAAGGAGGATGCGTACTGCATTATTACGTGAAATAGATTTCCTATAAAAATATTTGCAGATAGATTCACTCGTGTCGCGACACTAGTGGACACTTATGTACCTGAACGTTTCACCAACAATCATACAGAGCGAATGAAAACGACAAGACCGGCTTACACTTTGATCTGTAAAGCTGCTGTCAGGATGAAAAGCGAGGTGATAAGCCATACTTGTATATCATTAAACAACTGCCTAGATATTGGTTAAAGAAGCAGGTTAACCTTCATTTTACTCGATTTATGCTCCATATGGAGTGTCATGAGTGGTCGGAGGAGCTACCCATCACCGATAGGTCAAGCCGGGAACACATGGTTTCTTGATTGTTGACAAGTCAATGGCAGCACTACATATTCACATGAACCGTGTCTTTCACCCACCCATCAGTGCCGATCACCCGAATACAGTTTTTCAAGACTGTGCTATGCCCTGAACAAGACTTCTCCACGAAATGGAAACCAGTCAACAGCGCTTTATGGTGCGTGCTCGACCCACTGGATCACTTAGCTGGTTAAGAAAACCATACATAAAAAATTGACAAAAATGAAACCTGGCAAAAGGTTAAATTGTTGTCATGAAGCAAATTTTATTCTGCATGTGTCACAGAAGCACGAAGAAAACAAAAGTCAACCTCTTTGTGGTGTAACTACACAAACTGTTTGTTTTTATTGAAAATGATAAACAAAAAACAAACACAAACGTCAAATAAATTAACAATGAATAAAAATATTCAGTTTTTCTTGATTTTATTTCATGACATTCTTTCCTCCGTAGTTATGGATGTGACATCGAAAGCAAAGTTTTCTCACTCCTGAAAAAATAATGTCGGACTTAACAAATTGAATAATTTAGCAAAAGTAATAAGTGTAAAACTAAATTTCGCTTTGGCATTTCTCTGAACGTCTTTCCATTTCCAGCAAAAATCTTTTTTCGAAGTAAGTTTTTTGAAAATGCTTTCAATGAGAATGAAACAGAAAAGGTACAGTTGATATAAAAGTTAGCACCATTTGCAAATAATTGTCAAGACAAGCATTGCTGATGCCAGCATTGGATGCATAAGAGCTTCGATATTTGTAAAATCTCTATTTGGTCATTTTTTAGATATTTGTAAATACATTTGAAATACTATATCAACAAAAATTTCATGATTCTCGAAACGTAGAAATGAATATTTGAGTATCGTCAATAACATTCAAAGCTGGGTTCTTGAAAGTCTTCATGAATTTTACTGGCGGTATTAACCACATTTCGCCAATTTCGTAACGTTAAATCGCCTGGCTTGTGAACAAATAAATGAAAAACTAACACTTTACAAGCAACAAACTTCAGAATCTTTTGATAGTTATTACTCTAGATTTTCAAGAAAATATTTCTTATAATCAAAGGTCATGGATGCCGTAGTAGTGGATCAAGTTGAAAAAATACGATCTAAACGAGAAACGAGAGGTTCCAGACTCTGTTGGAACTTCGTTTGTGGAAGACCTTGCACAATTTTTAATCGGCGTGAGTATAAATCGTGTTAGCAAAGGTTTAAAAGCAGACAATAAAAAAAATGTTTAAACATTGTGATCTCAGTATGCATCTTATTGTGTCATTTAAAACATTTCTTAATTGATCTAAATCTGTAGATGTCTGTTTGATTTGAAAAATATCTACAGCAGGGGACTATTTGCAAAGTTTTCTTTGGAATAAAACCTTTCCGGATGTTTGTATATGTTCGAAATCTCTGTATATATATGCCTATATATATTCTTATTTGTAATTTCATATAAGATGATGCTCTGTACTACGCTAAACAGAGCTGTCATACTGCTATTATTTCATTGAAAAGATATTTAAAAATTTTTGCCATTTAATTAATATATCGTAGAACACACAATTTTGCATTGAAAAGTATTTTTGAAACTTAAAACAACTTTCTTCAATAGATTCAAATTTTATGGGTTTTCTTATAATAGTTGTTACAACTGCTTGGAGTTTAACCTAAAAAAATGTAAAAATCAGTTCTGTTCAGATTCGTTATACTCGCATTTTATACACCTTTCGAAGAATCACGAGTGGTCTACGGGGCCATCTCCGTATCCTTGCGTCGTGGGTCACGCGGCTACTTCTGTTTTTAGATGCTGCATTGATGACGTGCCAATGACAACGCTGCGCGTAAACCGTGTCTTGCACCCCCATTAACGCCGAGCACGAGTTTGAACAAGCCGCAAATACCGTTTGTCAATCTTCGAAATCACCAGACCTGCATGGCGCGTACTCAACCAACCGTGCGACATGGCAGGCAGTTGTAAACACCAATTTTTTTTCGTGTTATCATTCCAACATACTGTACATCTGTAGGGCACACTAAAGTCAATGGTACGATCTTGTCACAGACATGGTTTGCCTACACATGATTCAAACATAACCAACAAAACTTACGAAGTTTGCTGAGGACCGGTTAGTAATTCGAGATAAGCAATAACCTACGCACCCATATGTCGAATTCACTTGATAGTTTTCAAGGTAATTAGCACAAGAAAACAGAAACATAGAACAAATAGAAATCCTAAAACACACTGAAGTAGAGGAATGGAAACCAAAATAAATGATAAAAATATCCTGGTTCAGCAATTCGTTTTGACAAGTACTCTATCACTTCATATTAAAGTTTACTTTATTTCGGGATACTTCGCATATTTCAGTCAAACTTGCTTGTGATCAAAACGCTTCATATAAATATCATACTTGGAAAAAGCGTTGTTACAGGTCTTTAAGAAAACGTTTAAAAAATATATTCATTTAGCATCCATTTCTGTTTAACTAGTTGTCAGTAACGTCGACCGTCGGCGCCAGTGACGTCACAATTTGATAATCGGATAAAACTTGACATGCTAGACACGCCCACCCTTGCAAGCTACACAAACTCCAATATATGCAAATAATGAAATGAACGAAAAAATCACAAAAACAAAAAAATATTTGCTTATATTGGATTTGTGTAGCTTGCAAGGGTGGGCGTGTCTAGACATTTCAAGTTTTAATCCGATTATAAAATTGTGACGTCACTGGCGCCGACGGTCGACGTTATTGACAACGAGTTAAACAGAAATGGATGCTAAAGACTCCCCACTGCGTGATTTTTAACTCTTCAGATCGATCTTTTTTCTGTTGCGTGATTACCAACCCGTGATGAAACTGTAATCAACAACGCAGGATTTAATTGGGCGGCGCGCCCAGACTTATCCTTGCATCGAATCGCAGCGGATATTGTGACGTAAACGTAAAGTTTTGCACCATCATCTGTCGTACAGCGATGTGGATGTTTGTTTGTCAGATTAAACCATGACATACCTAGGCGTTGCAGAAGCTCGAAAATAAAAGAAGGCTAAAATACGAAAATGGCTGAAAATATAAATATCACGTAAAATATTTTACCTTCTGTGATGAATATCCAGTGCCGTAATCGTAGGGCCGGTAGCGTATTTGATAATCGATATCCCGTTTTGCAACCAGTGACAGGTGGGGACAGTACGCCGCTGCCACTCACCGTAACATCAAACGACTCTTTGCGGTGCAGGTGTCATCATTTGCTTCACATGTTGGATGAATTTTGCAACAAACTCGGTTTTTCCGCAATTCGCTGGGTTGCCACAACGCACGCGAACAGGTGATGGAAACGCTCGTCCATATTTCTTAAACAAAACGCACGCCAAAGATAAAAGGTTTTATACAATTCGACTTTCTTCGTTTCACACGACCAACCCGATATTGATGAAGGTGAAGTGTAAGAACAAGGCGAAAAGACAGCACTTTTTTCATAATAGATTGTGTACTGCAATGGAGATGGGCAAATGCATTGTCATTCTTTCCAAAACAAAACCGGTTGTCGTGTGTTGCTCGCTGAGCAGGTCGTAAATAAAACCAGGAATGTTTTTCAAATCGCGAGAAATTAACGGCGTGCATGAGATGAAGTTGCACTGTTTACGATTTTTGACTCTCGGTCGGATTCGTCAACAAGAGGTGGTGTCGCTGATATGTTGCTGATAAGATGATGCGATTGCAGCATTCGAATTTTTAAACGTTTGCTACTTTACATTCAAATAAATCGTAAGTGCACCGTTCGCACCATATGTAACTTGTGACGAAAACGTTCGTCCATTTTTCTAAGCGCATGCTGACACAGGTATTAGCATTAACTTTGGTCGGGTTCCACAACAAGATGAAGAGAACTGAACAGCTGCTATGCCCAATTTCAGAACGTTGCGTTCCCTGTTTTCGAAAAAGACGACGCACAGTCGTGGTTCTGAAAAATGGTATTCATCGGTTCATGGAAAAAGGAAGTTGTGTAACTTCTATCGGTTTAGTCGAAATAAACTGAGTCAAGAGGCTCGAAGAATATAACATCGGTGCGACTACGCTTACAAAGATAGCGTCTACGTAAATTAATCGCTTGCGTTGTGATCCTCATAAGAAAAAGGAGTCAGCGATGCTGAGATATACGGTAAGCGACATTTCATTACCAAGGTAAACTACAAAAAGTTTCTCGTGTTGACTTTAACGAAATGAAGTACGACCACACAGATTTGAAATAGCAGTTTGTCTAAGGTGATGTAACGACAGACTTGAAACCACTTTCAAGAAACAAACGAACACAAAAGCACTTGTGTTGCGAAAAAGAAATTTAGAGGTGGCAACAAAATTTGTTTATAACGAGAAG
>Ga0210059_1002922_pt1 | contig 27050 bp, 14 predicted proteins | sample Ectturendosymbi2_FD_188042 | JGI IMG/M metagenome (GOLD analysis project Ga0210059, IMG submission 188042) | Ecteinascidia turbinata endosymbiont from Florida, USA - Sample 2 (SPAdes) (version 2) | ecosystem: Host-associated > Tunicates > Ascidians > Unclassified | place: Key West, Florida... | reverse complement strand
TTCTGCGTTCATTCGTTTTTCTGTTTTCTTTTCATTATGCCTATTTGATCTGCAACTGTTGTTTCTCAATCACTTGACAAAAAGTGATAAACGGGGTTGGTTGACCAGATGACCGCCACGGTCTTTCACCAATCCTATGTGACACAGCGCCCCTCTTTGTTTACACTGATCAGCTATTGTGCCATTGTATTCTCATTTGCTCTAATGTTCGCTAATGGTTGGTTTACTGCATGCGATGGCTTTTATGGTGCTTCTGCTTATTGGCTGAGTCATATGAAACAATAAACCATTACCATTACCATTACCAAGCATTTATCAGAACTAACACATCCTGCTGCTAGCATATACTAGTGGGCAATGTACGGATCTGCATAGTAAGACCGCTGATGAGTTGGTACAGGCACCGACAATGCATGTGAAATGGGGCACTAACTTTTCATGCCCCTTTAATGTAACCAACAGGGTAACGCAAGGAGGAGTTCTGACTCTGGGTGTATATTTATTCAGTGTTTACTTTGATGAACTCTCAAACCAGCTGGCTTCAGCCGGAGTGGAGTGCACTGTGGGAAATATGATTGCCAATCATCTAATGTTTGCTGATGATATATGAATGTTTGGCCCTAGTATTAGTAAATTCCAGTGTCTTCTGACTATTTGTGGTGAGTTGGTGACTACGCTGCTGAACACGAAATTGCTTTTAAATGCTACAAAACAATTGGTGTTCTTGTTTGTTCCAAAAAGTATGAACAACCTGCTCCACAGAATGTTTTTTCTGTATGGTGTACGTGTACAGTTTTCTGACCAAGTCAAATATCTTGGTGCATCGCTAAATGCCTCACTGAAGGATGATGATGATATCCAGAGACAAGTGAAATCATAGTACAGTTCAGCAAACAAGCTCAGAGGCACAGTTGCTCAGTGCTCACATGCGGCGTGACCAGCGGTTTGATCCAGGGAAAACTTAGCTGAACGGGGCCCACTGGCCACTATAGGGGTCCACTAGCCAACACTCAGAAAAAAAACTTAGAAATAATGGTGAATCCGAATGTGGATGGCCATACGAGAACCCTAAATAACTGGAACATACTCCGAAAAAACAACCTATTGGAAACCAAAGGAATACTAAAACCAGGGTTTTTTTAAGGAAACTGTTAGGAACCCGGTTTGGATCTGCAGGGACCCGATTGCTCTGATTCTAAGACCCGATTTCCTCTGATTTTAGGGACCCGATGATAATTTTCTTTGATTCTAGGGACCTGAATCGGGTCCCTAAAACGCCTTAAAAAAACTGCTAAAACCGAAATATAAGCTAAGTGGGAGCCTGTTTTTACGCTTAGCTTGTCAGTTACGCCGCTGATGCTCACCTGTAGTAAAAAACACTTTAATTTGTCCCTATTGCATGCAAACCAGGGATGTGGAAGCAGCTGTGGAAGCTGGAAGCGGTGGAAGCGGTCCTTTCTCTGTGGAAGCGGAAGCACGAAAATTCTACCGCTTCCGCATCCACATAGGTTATTTGACTTGAAGAGTAACTTGGCGAAACGCTTTGTCCATTTCCCGATGTGGATTAAACGATGAAGTTGCACCTATAAGTCTGAATGAACGTGCTATATCAGTAGCGCGAGAGAACGAGTAAAAGCGTAACTAGCATCCATGGCAAATTTGGTTCTGGTAATGTCAACGGTCGTTTTCTCGGTTTTTGTTAGTGGAAGCGGAAGCGGTGGAAGCAGAAGCGATAGGTGTGGAAGCGGAAGAGGTTGACGAAATAGCCGCTTCCACATCCCTGATGCAAACGCATGCTTGCCATTTGTGGAAGAAATGCACACAGATTAGTATGAAACACTTACGTGTTGTGTACAGTAATGCCTACAGAATCATGCATTTCATATCCAGAAATGTAAGCGTTTGCCCACATCAAGTTAATTATTAAGTCAGAACCTTTACTTATTTGTTTGCATGTTTTTTTCAACGATGTGTACAGGGGTGCAGTGGGCGGGAACGCGTGGGAACGGCGTTCCCACATCTTTTTCACATTTTGCTTTAAAACGAGGTGGAAGTTGTTTCAAAATAGCTATTTTTGAATGCTTTACCACACCTTTTTTGTTAGCACTACATCCCTGGCATAGGCGTAGCCGGGGGGGGGGCTGCGGGGCCATGCTGCCCCAAAATTTTTAGAACACATAGTCCTTTTGTGCTTTCAGAGACGGTATCCCAAACAAAATAGTGTTATTCGCCTAAAGTCAAAACTTGTGGCCCCCTAATTTTTTTGCCCCCTACACTTTTGGGCTGTCTACGCTACCGACCACTGGATGTGCATCTTAATCTAATTTTTTTATTCGATCACTTAAAATGTCTGATGCTTTTCACAAATCTTCATTTTTCCTCCACTGTTTAACGCTATGTATGACGGTGACCAACTGCAGTAGTTTTTGGTGCGTTGTTTCTGTAATTGTGTTCCACCAGTATCACCTTTGTGTAGCAACAAAAACCTTCCGTGTGTTTCGTGGCGCGTCATGATTTCTGTATTTTCTTGTGATTCCTCTACCACCCCCCAACATGACGACGATGTGTACAAGCCAAACATGCAAAAAGTGAATATATTTAACTAGTAAAACACCAACAGCCAAATCTTGCTTTAAATTCAGTGAAAACAAACGGTTGTCAGCCTCAAGCTAAATGTCTCGCAAGAACATTTCAAACCTTGATCAAAACAATTTAAATGCTCTTCTGCGCCGATGAGCCTCCCCGTCCGATTTTTTTCTTGACCGTTTACTTCAAAACCTGATGTTAAACTATTTTCATTTCTCTCCCACTGCCGGATTCCTGTTTGACGATGAGTGAATGCTGTTATACATACGCAAGGGGGGTTGGAGTTAAACACCCCCTTGAGCTTGATATTTTACAAAAACTTTATTACCTGCGCATAGGAGATTAATTGTTTTCGCATACTTTGTGCTTGTTAATTTGTCGACTTAATGCAAATATCACGGAATGAATTTGCATGCAAATTTCAAGGAACGTTGTAAATGGGCCAAAAAGTAAAAATTAGGTTTTGATTCACTCTCGACACGTCGTTTTCGCCCCCCAAGCCTGACAAAGCAAACACAGGGTAGTAAAGTTAAAGAATTTTATTTAGAAAGTATTAAATAGCTGAACCAAGCCACTGAAAAGCTGAACTAAGCAATTGCATTACGACGCTAGTAATGCGTTCAGAATTCTTGTGAAAATACCTCGTAATTCAGGGCTACGAAGCCGGAGCTGGGCATTTTACCTGGTGCCGCAGCCGGAACTCAAATTAAAATACAGGAGCCGAGTACAGCTTAGTTTAAAATTTAGGAACGGGTCTGGAGTTATGGCCTTTTGAGAGCTTCGTGTCCTTTCCTAGATACTAACGGTTTTGATAAATAGACTTACGTGTGCTCTTTATAGCACACTGAACACGATTGTTAAAAGTTACGACACCAGACTGCAACAATGGATCTGCAAGCATTTATTGTTTCTTTGGTTTATCGGTAAGGCTATGGCATTGTAGATGACAGGCGTGGTGTTACTTGTTGAACAATGGTTCTCAAACACTGTTCTAAGAGCCGCGTGCAGCTCCCAAGCATCCTTTTTGTGGCTTTTAGCAACCTTTCTTTAGCAGATTCTATTTGAATAAGAGCTGATGATGCCTACTTCGTAGGCGAAATGTATCCTATGTAAGAGCTTAGTGTCTGATTCTTGCTGGGAAAGGATTCCTTTCGATAGGTAGTGTCTATCAGTAACACCTCTAATAATTTGTGTAACAGACTTTTCGTTAGTGCAATAAAACAAAACGTGTCAACTGACTTGTGGTAATTTTTTTTGTGCGGCTCACTAACAAAATTGTAGGTCTGTATTTGACTCCCTTCAGCGAAATGGTTGAGAACAACTGTTGTAGAAGTAATAAAAACGTTAACTACCACAGCATCTTACTTTCTACTTAGAATGATCAAACCGGGTCTGTAGTAGTGCAGCGATCTAAAAAGAACTATAATGAGTTGGTATATAATAAAATATCCATAGCTTTTGTAGCTATGTAGTCATCCTGTTAGCAGGGAGCATGATAAAGAGATGATACCATCTATGTTTCCAGCACGGTAACCTGTCTTATTTTCTCCTAAGCATTGCGTGTTAAATTGTGCTTTACTTTGCGATTCATCACTGCTATTTTGAACTATTGCTATTTTTGCTATTTTGCTATTGAGTCTATTTTGAACAAGAACAAAGAAGTCTTTTTTTCGACAAAACTACTATTTCTTTGAACAAAGGGCTTTTAAACATATCTTCGCATTTGTGTTAATGCAAATGTGTGCGTGTTTGAAAGAACACATGAGAGTCGACTATGCGTTTTGCGATTTTTCATGGTTTGTCCGAGCAGCGCTGTCAGTTGGAATCGTCAAGACTGCAGCAGACAAAGCATGCAAGGAACGCAAAACACTTGGTCAATTGGTACAGGTCTGTGTTTCATTTCAATGCTCGAACACAAATGTAGTTTTTCCAAATAGCCGTTTCATTGATTCTGGTCGTAAGAAATAACAAAAGGTCCTCAGCAATTGATGGAAAAACAAGCGACTGCCTTTCCAGAAAATGTTTTATATTACCGTTATCTTGAGCTACGTTTCTGGTAGTAACTGTTACCTGAATCGTCTGAACCTGTGATTGTTGTTTTTTTCGCTGATTTCCTCATGGTAAAAACGCTGCTTATAAAAAAGTACCAGATTAAACTCAATAAGATTTGGTATATTCTCTTAGTTGTGTACTTGATTTAATTCACTTTCCATTAAACTTGGGGCACACCATGACAATTGAAATATTAATGTGTGAAAACGAACAGAAGCAGAATATGGAGCCGGAGCCATGAAAAAAGAGAGCTCCGGAGCCGGAGCCACACTCATGAAAACCAAGATCTCCGGAGCTGGAGCCATGTTCATGAAAAGAAGAGCTCCGGAGTCTGAACTGTGTCATTTTTACGACGGCTCCGCAGCCGTGAAATAATCCACCCTGTACCCGGGCACATATACAATCCAGAGTAAAAATTCAACAGATAGATGGCTTTAGCAACCACCTCCAACAATTATCATAGTAAATTAAAATTTGCAAGAAACTAACAAGTCATAATAGCAGGCTACTGAAGTGAACTCAGTGATCGATTAGTCGTTGAGCACTTTCGCCCCCTTTGTGTTTTTTTGCCCCCCTATCGCCCCTTTGCTTTTTTCGCCCCCTTGCTCATCAAAATCGCCCCCAAGGGGGCGATTCCACCCACTTTGAGAAACACTGCTTATCCAAAACAATCGCCTTTATTTTGTCTGCTGTGGCTGATCAGCGCAAGCACTGACCGCATTGGCTACATTGCCAATTTCTGTAGCACGATAGAATCGTTGCACGAACTCAAAAACAGCAGTTGTTAAACATAGAAGCATTCAGGCATTTGATAATGTCTCGCCAGGGTAAAAGCAAACTAAAAGTTCGCTGGGCGTCTATAAATAACAAAATTTCGAAAGTTTTCTTGCGTGCTTTATGCGCTTTCTCAATTCATGTGTAATTACGCAACATTCGATCTTGCAAACCGGGGTGGGCGCCAGCCAGTCCAGCCGCACACTTTCTATCCTCGTCTGCTCGTATTAACGCAGCCTCATTTACAGATGTAAATTGCTCGAGTGAATGCATTGATGAGCGTGTTTTGCTCCCGTGTTTTAACGCGCAGCCTGATATTTTGCAGTTATGAACTGCTGTGTCGTAGCGTTGAGTTTATTTTCCTCCGATAGCCTAACTTGGAGCGCTGATAGTTTATATGCAGTGCAATAACACATAAAATAAGGTGAGTGGATGTTGAAAAATGTGCATATTATGTCAACAACTTCGCCAACACGTTGGTTTGAAAACACGACTATGTCGTCAAATTGTGACGTCACAAACAGCGCACGTCAAATACAAATGACCACCATATGCCACTGAATGAAACCCCCCTATGAAAATTTTCTGCGTACGCCACTGCTGTTATAGATGGGGCGCTGTCTCAGTGTTTTTGCTCCCCTCTCAGTGTTGACTATGTTTATCAACTAACAACTATTCTGTAATGCGCTGTGACTAACCATTTTTGTGCTCGTGTGTTATTCGATTGCCCTCGTGATATGGACGATGAGTCTGAGGAAAATACATAAATAAATCAATAATGTAATAGGAAATCGATTTCAGGCAACACTACGCATTCTCAGTTATATAAAATACTTGTTATGCAAAATAGATTTTAATGTGGTCAAAGCAAAAGCATCTGTGGTAATTGTGGAATCCCCTAGCTCAAGTTGAATCATTACACAAACTAGAAGGAGCTTGGCATAAAAAGATTTCCCTCAAACGATTCTGGATATGTCGGGCCAGTTTCACAGGGTTTGACAAGGGTAATTGAAAGTAGTGTCGTATCATCGATTTGCAGGGTTGAATAACATAAGCTGAGCTTCATGATTCCTGACATTGAAGATAAACACATTTTAGCAAGATTTGTTTCGGTAGATTAACTGAGAGCTGAGAACGAGCATACCACGTCATTAGAGAGTGGAACGACGTACTGCATGGCCGACTGATTTCTTACTGAATTTCGGAAATCACTGAAAAACGATAGTCAAACTGTAACGCACGTCAACTGGTCAGTTACTGTACTCTCGTCGGTAAGCAAAGTTAAGAAGTTTTATCACAGGGGATGAAAAAACTATGTCAGTCAGTTGCTGCTATCTTTCGAGCAGGTCGTCATATAGGCAGTTGCCCTCAACGCTGTAAATTGCGGTAACACGTGGAATTAAGGAAGTTGTATCAATGTCAGAGAGAAGTGAAAGAGTAACTTTCGCTCTGTCACATCTGCAAAGTGTTAAAATTTCATCCTCGGAAAAGTTTCAGACACAGGTCTTAACAGAAAACTTTTAAAAATGCTGGTAACACACCACAACCAAAAATTTTCTTTGGGGATCGGGCTCAGCGTTATCAGTCATAAGAAATGAAACATTCATTCGCAATTACGCTTTCGAGTGTACATGTCTGTAAGACAATTCGAAAACCTCCTGACAACAAAGCTATAGTTTGCTATAAGCGAGACGCCATTCTACGTTTAGCAGGGCAAGTATATTTCACGCTAAAGCAGAAGCTTGACTAATTTGACTAGGCAAAAGAAGGTGTTGGCTGACGAATTAAGGGATGCAGTTGATAAGGTTTCATAGTTGCGGAATCTATTCCAAGAATACCCTTTACTCAAGGTTGTGGGTAACTCACCACACATAGCATTTGTATTTCAATATTTTCAGAAAAAATGCATAGACAGATTGACTTTGAAGTTATAAACGCAGTTAGTACACGGTCAACACAAAGTAAGTGCAGGTTTTATCTCTGCAAATATCTTCGGAACTTCATTCAGTAATCCTTAAAGCAAGCCAATTGCAATATGGATATACTGACACAACCCGAATTTGAAGCCTGTTTCAATTTGCGGTTTATGGTGCTTCTCAATGTATGTAGTGCTCTCACAAAAGATTTTACTGCTGTTTTTTATCAAAAAGAACATGACCTGCGCTAATAACCCAGGTGGCCTGTAATACTTCGACACAAAATCAGTATTGAATATAAGGCACTTGGTTACTTCGCTGCTGCTTGTAATGTGAGTATCGATAACGGGACGGTCAGGAAACCACCGAAATGGAACGTGCCGCACGGTCGCCAGGCGAGTTTGGCTTTGACGTACGTCTGAGCATCAAAATAAAGTAGGACCAGGCTTGGAACATTTTGATTTTCGAAAGCATGCAGACAGAAGGTTGTCCGAAGTTTGTGTGACATTCGTCAATGACTTATCTCTTCAATGACTTATCTCTTTAGTGTGTTCGTCACAGTTATCCGCAAAAATCGCAGCCGCTGTCGTGACTCAGTGACAAACAAGCGGCAAAACCACAGGTGATGTTTGCGTATCATTCTCGATCTGACGCAGCACCAGTCCACGAGCAAGTGTAAATCCGCTTAGCATGTTAAGAGCATTTTTCATCGAATTCGACTTCGTCATACTCACGGATTTTCTGCTGGAATCTTGCCTGCCAAACGCTTACGATCGAATTGGTCCATGCACCAGCACTGAATACAGTAAAGTAGTGTGAGCAGCAGAAGACCTCACAGAAGGAATCACAGCAACTCATCCAAAGTTTGTTTTCAGAATTCGATGCGGTAAATCACTGCTTCGGTTACGCAGGTTTCCTTTTAGTGTGCCCTGTCTCGTAAACTCATACCGGGCATGCTTTTTACCCTCTGCGAAATTTAAACTCATTTACCCCGAAAACCCGGTCGTGGTTAGCAGCGTTTTTCTCTTGACTGATTTTCGAATCTACACCAAGGTTCATGTGACGTTATCGTCAGACATTTTGTATTCAAAGCATGACCTTTCCTCCATCTATTGGCTGAAAATTCTTTGTTTTCTATTTACCAATTTGATGTAACTACTTCAAACAAAAACGCTGAGTTATTTTGAGAGTAACCTTCTCTTCCTTAAAGCTTAAACGGAAGTGATTTGTAACTTCATTTTGGAATTACACAAAAATATTAGCCGTTTCGGTTCATGTGGATTTTTCCCGAACACGTTTGTTTGCGGTCTAGCCGAAAGCCGAATAACATAATTTTACGTTTTCGCTTCACACTTAAAGCACATATGTTTACTAATCAAAGCATCCTGGGAAACATTTGGTATGGTAAGACCATTAGTGTGTCAAACTCACGTTACTAAAGTACTTACGACTATATTTGAAAATACATTTGATTATTATTTGTTACAACAGTGCTTTGACATTTAGAAAACAAAAATGATTAACAATTCAGTGTAACCCAAATTGAATTGAAAGTAAAAAACGCTGCTAAACAAGTTGAAACAGCCTTGCACAGGCGACGCTGCTGACAATTATGAAAAGAAGCAATAACAGTTTTATAGTAGCGCAGTCCAATCTAGTGCATGAATTTTTTAAATTTTATGGCGATTCGGGGGTTGCATGACGGCGCGATTAAAATTTAGAGTTTCATTTGTACTCCGGCTACACTGAACCGGAAGATCTTCAGTTCATAAGTTTGTGACGTAGATTATTGTAAGCTACCAAGCCATTAAAACAGCAGGGCTCCAAGTGAAATGCATTTTATTGCGAAAGTGCAAAAACTGTCGCTATTTAGTGGACATGGAAAACGTGTGTTCATGAACATTTCAGAAAACACAGTCTGTTTGTGCGGTTAGGTCTTAAAATCAACCAATTTCACTTTTGCTAACGCAAGGTTTTCTGCGTGCACATTGAAACGTGGAAACGTGCGCTGATTCGGAAATGCCGGTTGCGATAGCAACCGAAAGATCAAGAATCCTGCGCCAAACATCAGCATGTTTTTGATGTGGAGTTAGTGAGAAAATCGGGCTTACGTCAGCATCTCAAATCTCAATGTGCTTGAATCAGTTACTCAATTTTGATCTTAAGGATCGTTTTACTTACAAGATGGAGTTAAGACAAGAAAGCATCAAATCTGGCAAACGAATGTCAAAAGCCGAACAGGGTTTGCGTGAATGGTTTTTAATAAGGCTGTGAGTGCAGTGCTCTCTGCCAAATAAGAGAAAAAACATCTGTTGAACCCTTTGCCTCCATTGATTTTATCCCGCGATTTCGACCAAGGTTTTCCCCGGCCAACAGACGTCAATAGTACCTTTACCATTTCGCCCAGAATCGATTTGACCAGCACAGGGTCCTTGGATAAGAAATTCTTGCGTAAGAAGATTGCTTAACATTTTTCTTGATCTTTGCTTGTTCTGTGATATGATTCTGATGGCAATTACCGTGCTTGTCAGCCAGTAACATGCCATATTTTGCGAGATTGAAAAGTTTAAAAGTGGAAAATTTTAGCGTTTTTGTTAAAGCTCTCGTCTTCAGATCCACAAAGTTACTGAAATATTCGACTGGCCAGTCGCACCGATCATTGGAGGTGACTATTACAGCTTTAAGTGAGAATGTAAAATAATCTGCAAGTGGCAACCGAAGCAGTGGGATGTTAAGGCGTCACTCTTGCTTCCGTAGTCCACCCACTGCAGCAAGGCATTTGCGGAAATTGTGTGTGATGGTTCGGTGCATGCTTGAGTGGAAACGACCGATTCACTGCTGTCACGCTTTCCGTGGTGGTGAGATTTTGTCTCTTTCCTGACAAATGCGATAATCACAACAAGTCATCCAATGGCGGCGAGAAAGGCGGAGAAAAGCTGCGATGTCGTGCCGACTATTACATACGGCCTATGGCAGGCAACCAGATTGCTACGATGATATAAACATTACTGCATCTTTTGTGGTGAACACGCGCCGTGTTCTTCTCATAAAATACATTAAGGTTACTCGAGAGAAAGAGATGAGGATATAAGCTTTATTGAGGAATAAATGTAAACCATTGCAGAATGAGCGCTGTTGGCAGAAAGAAAAATTCAAAAACTTTGCGGATAGACAGAGTGGTTTACATCTGCCGAGATTTAACGCACAAAGTCGCTTTAAGCCGGTACGCGCCCCGGACAGCCCACGATTTGCGAAGAAAGCTGTCAGCAGTCGTACTTTCTCCTGAAATGTGCGATAAAAACGTAGCGCGAGACATTTCACTTCGAAGAAGCCTCGACTGGCCGCAGGCATACAGCTCGCACCGACCCACCTTTGATTAAAAGATTGACATTAGTTTAATTGCGCACAGCGAGCGAACGTGACACATGCCCGTTTTGGCGGCGGAATGAATGACTATGTGCGCGTTACCAGCAGTGAACTATCGCGGTATTTCGCCATCTAAACAGGTGAACCCGCAGTAGACATCCTCAGGTGATTTTGTATTTCATTCATGTCGGTTTGGCTTGTTCTAGATACAGCTGAGGAGAAACTTGCAGTATTCAGCGGAACGCTGGCAAAGCATGTTTACTGGTATTCAACGTCATCCTGGCCCCAGTAGAACCGCAAGACGTCAGGATGTAGCCAGTGTAAACAATCAACCAAGTGACAGGAAAGAGTGCGATAAACAACCAATAAAACTTGTTTAGGTTATCAACTGGAGCGGTAATTCTCATCTGGACAGAAAGAACAATTCAGCAGACTTTTAGCCGATGCTACTTACCTTTGAAAAGGTTGACGTCTTTGATTCATACCCTCGATTGCGACACAACAAGAAGTTCTAAGTGCGTGACGAGCGTCATTTTAGTTGCACACTGCTCGCTTTTATTTCCCAAAAAATATCATTGAGCGTAACAAGGGTACATCCTCCAAACAACCGGTGTAGGAAGATGCCAAAACCAGTAACTCGGTTGTGTATGCAAGCGGCAGACCGCAGCAAGTAGTTTTAATCTAGAGTTAAACTAGTTAATATTGCCCTGATCAAGACCGCAGGTATTTTGATTAATCTGAATGGCTTAGGTTTTGCTAATAATAAAATACAGAAATGGCGATTAAAGCGAACTCTTCGTTGTACTTTAGGCTGAGTAGCAAGGGCAAGGTTCCTCCGTACTATTGAAAACATATACATTCCTTGTTTTTCTTATTGCAAGTTAATCATAATGAGTTTAGTTTATGTTGAAGCAATGAAGTTAAATTCATGATTGACAGATCTTTGCTGATGTAAATATTTACCTTACATGTGAATACCGCCCGAGACTGTGATTCACAGCTGCAATAAAGCATGAATATCGACGAACACCAAGTGCCATTTTGTGAAATTCAATATAATTGTTCCTTCTCAGAAGAGGGAGTCTTGGTCTTATGGGAATGTCTCCCTCGCACTTGCCAACAGCGTCTGGAAGGCTTCACTGCCCTGTTGTTGACCTTGTCCGTTTTAACTGCAACCTTCAACGCAACTGTACTGCTGGCTAACTTGCTCCCCAGCACACGGCGCATGTTGAGAAGAAATCCAACAATGGAGAACTACTCCACATACGTGGTTTCCATGGCTATGGCTGACTTGCTGCTGGGTATCGTACTTCTCCCAACCGCAGTGTCTTATTTTTATTCAGAAATGAAAGCTCAGCGCCATCACGTTAACTTTGAAAATGACGCGGTGTTCGACGCGAAACAAGGATTGCCAATTCCCAGAAGTTTTAATGAAACCTTCACGACGAATGGAACAATGCAGATAGAAGCAATTTCCAATTTTACCTCCGTTTATTTGAAGCCTTCGGATCGGAGTAAATTGGAGCGGATGCTTTATTGCGTAGGAGTACTAACGCATATGGCCATATTTGTCTCCATGTATACCTTGGCAGCAGCCAGCGCTGATCGTTTTTACACTTCCAGAAAGCCAATCATCAGTCGATCCATAAAACTGACCAGGTGAGTTGTTGCCGTTAGTCTTGAAGATGATCGGAGTGAGATTGTTATTGTCAGCCAGACACTCGGCGACTAGTTTTTTCGTTCAAGTCGGACGCGATCAAGATTGCATGCGAATCGAATGCGCAAGAACACAGGAAACGAAACCTCGAATTTTTCTCAAGATATAAAGCGTGTGTATTGAATCAAATCATTTTTGTTTGTTGAATCAACAAACAAAACTTGGCAAACGCATTTCGATTTACTTTTTTCTGTTTGTTTGATCTGCACTCTGAACGGATTTTTCCAGCATTTAGATGTTTGCGAATATTCGTGCAATCCTAGTACCAACTCTGATGAGTTTCCATAGCTTAAGTTTGCCAGATGTAATGTCAACACATAAGTAATAAATAATTGCGAATGAAAACACGGAAATGTTCAATGCTTATATCGGCTGAATGAAACATATTCTCTTCTAGTTGCGGTGAAAAGCTATGATTACTGGTAGGTTGGCGTAAGCGCACAGCTCAAGTTTACTCCGATCTTTCTGGACAAAGTTAACCTGATGTGATGCCAAAAATATTATCGCGTACCTCGAAAATTGCTCATTTCCCTGATCTCATGGTGTGAGTTTGAAGTTAGTTCGACCAAAAGTTTGCTTGTCTATGACTCGAGCATGGCAAACCCTTCTTTCAAGTCATTCACTTGAGTGCATTGCAGTTAAACACCAACATAGCATTATCCGCCGTGAAAGTGTTCGACAAATACATCTGGTACCAAAGAAATGTCACAGTAACTTTAAGTGGCTGGCGCGCTGTCGAAACTGCGCACTCTTACGACAAACAGACAGTGACTTACGCACAGTAAATTTACATTCGTGTACATTCAACTAAAGTTGAATCGGCATGTTTTCAAGTAGAACAAGAGATTTCAGATGAATCTACCTAGCCTGAGGTTTTCTAAGTACGTCATTTCTGAATCTGCGTGAAGGATATACCTGGAACAGCTGTAATTTTTATGGTTTCAAGCGCCCTATAATTAGCCAAGCCTTTTGTAGCAATTGTTTGCCAAGCCTTCTGAGGTAGCTAGCCAAGCCTTTTGAGGTGTATTGCAATGTTTTGTGTTACTAGGTTCTTTTGATGTCCATCGCAAAATGCTTTCATGTGATGAAAAATAGTTGTAGAGACTGATTAGGTCAATTGCAGTAAGGCGTTGCAACAACAAAACAATACATTTTGGCGCCTCCAAAACGTTTCGAAGCTTCCAGCATCTATCTGATTTAGGTAGTTTAACGAGTTATAATTCATCTCATATTTTGACTGGTCAATCATTCTCATAGCATGATTGCTCGGGTTCACTGACATTCAATACCGATAATTTTCACTCAACATCTGTCCCACTATTGTTTTGCAAGTACAAACGGCAACTAATGATGTTTCTGAAATTCAAAATATTTATAAGAATCTCTCGCATCTCTGCCAATATCACTTAAAGTGCTTATTCAACTACTTTCAGAAACGGTTTCTAAAGCCAAAAAATTAGCATCGTAGAAGACGAAATTTTATTGTAAAATTTAGTACACTTATTGTAAAAATTTTCAATGAACATGTTAGATCACATGGTTAGATCTCAACGGATACATACATTTGCAGCTCCATGAGATAAATTTCGTAAATTTTTGCTACAAACTATTTTTTATGTTGACTTATGCCCAGATTTCGTCTGTTTGCCTAGATAGAAATAACCGTTTTGGCTTACCTCGGCAGGTTTGTGGGCTGTGCTTTAGCCTTGAATGTTTATAAACAAGAGGTAGAGTCTTGTTATGCGCTCATTAAGTCCTTGTTGAGAAAAGTCCTTTAATAGATAATTTTAAAATAGTCCATTGAAGGGTTTTATGTTTCGACTTAATGAACCAAAGTGAGTCTTACAGTATCTTACTGCTGCTGCAGTATTTGCATATATGTGACATGGTTGTCTTAGTACTACTTCATATATAGCTCAATGTCGACTTTTCAAGTGAATTTAAACCGATGTCTATTCCTGACATTTTTGCAATGTGTTGGAAGTTTTCAAAAATAAAGAGCAATTTTTTAAATAAGCATACGTTTATATCGCAATGTTGTCCTACCCTTCATTTGGTAAAACATTATCGTTTGAATTTTGTATTAAACAAATAAAACAAGTAATCGGTGAGTGTGGATTTTGGAAATTGAGTAACTAAAAGAAAACTATTTGTCAAAATTAAGATGTACTTTTGCCGCGTTATGGTTTCTCCCAAGGTTGTTGGACCATTGACATGGGGTAATTCATTTTGCACAAATGCTCCTCAGCATTTAGTTGACATTGTTTCGTAACTAAGAATACGGAATTGTTGTTTGCGTCGTGATGCTTAGGTAACTAAGAAATTGTCGTGTTTTTTCGAGTTAACGCAACAAAGTAATTCTAGTCTAAAAAACAAGCAAATCAATAATAAAAAACGGCGGTCAAAAGTTTTGAGATTACTTTGGAAGCACTTGAATAATTGTATAAAAACGAATTTTATCTTTACAAATCTATCACCATGTCCCAAGAAAAACAGCGAAGAGGAAACACATTTTACAGCTTTTTCCATTTTCGTTTAGTTGGAGCAAACCCCTAAAAATTAGGCTTCAGTTATTCTGGTTGCGGCTGATATGGTTATAACCACGACCAGCCATGTATTTTCCATTGGTCTGTGACCGAAAGGAGCAGAAAGGCGAGACTCAAATTTTAAAGTGCTCACAATAGAAAGACGCAGAAGCCATTCATTTCGTTTGGTATGACCTCGCTTCTCTGGTATCATATCCGAAAATGAGAAGCTGGGATGGGTTAATCACACAGAAAGAGAACTATTTAATTGAATATTGTGTATCATATAGCATCGTACAAAGAGCTTATCGTATCATACGTATTTATACAGGGAACTTATCATATTGTATGCGGCAGTGAAATTCCCGGTCAAATGTCGCTAAAGCTGCACAAACAAGTATGAAATTCGACTACGACGCATCAGTAAATGATCTGCTTCCTGTTATGCAGCACATCGTTCCGCAGCAAGAGCGGGTTCTCCGCGTCTGATGGATCATCGCGAGATCCCTGCATTAACGTGAGGCGGTCGACGGTCGTTGTTGTCGTAATTTGGATGTTGGGAATCGCCTTCTCAATGTTGCCGCTGTTTATGCATCCGGATTTGCACTTTCAGGCGGTTGGTCACATGTTTGTTATCTTGAAGGCAAATGCAAGCGCAACAGGAACTTTTTTGGGGTAAGATTACTTGCTCATACACGTTTAAACATTGCACTTAAAAGCTTAAACCTACTTGTCATTGCAGGGCCGTTTCTGAGCTACTGCTATTAACTTCAATGTTTACCAGAATAGCTAGCTCTGCAATCGCTGCATGAGATCTAACTTGAAAGGAACTGCTCTATCGCTAAGGCTAGCGCTACCGCAGAACTTGGCAACTGCCTCTAGGCATTGTCTTCAAAGGGCGCGAAATTGAAGTAAAATTGTTTGCAAATAGAAAGCTTCAAGAATTCTAGTGCCAGCAATCGGTTATTTAGCAAGAGCTTTTTGACTGCCTATTTTCATGTATGCTAGTTTTCTTCCGTATCATTGCGATAGGACAATGTGTCAGAAGCTAAGTTCTCAAGCTTTTGTTTCGTAATTAGCAAATGTGACTTGAACCAAGTCAGTGACTCATAGAACGCATGGTACGATTCATCGCGCATGATTTTTTAATGTCGATTTTTTTAAGTTTACACTTTTTGTACTTCAAACGATTAAGGCTCAGTCATCAAATGTTTTTGATTTAATTCTAGTTGTACTGAACAAAACTTTTATACTAATTGCACGGACCTCTGTTGGAAGTGTGCAAGTGTTTGGGTTGTAGATCCTGTTACACGCGTGACCAAAACAATCCTTCATATCTGATTTGGTGCTCATACAAAGGAACGTCTGGGGAAAACAATTTTCTGTCCCTCTGGTTCAGCAACGACTTCGCACCTCAATGGCGCATCAACGTAGCATAGATTCTCACTCTGGCTGCGGGAATGATGAAACTTTGCGATGTACTACGACTGCCGTGCTTGCTCAACTTCGTTTACCTGAGGCATTATATCAAAAGACGGTTGTTAGCGCGTGTTTGTATTAACCTGCAGTGATTTTGCTTTGCCTGCGGCCCTTAGTTGTCGTTTCGGGCTTTCGGCAATACAAGTTAAGTTCGTTACAATGCTCTCGAAAAAGTGGGATTTCGAGCGGTTCGTACGTCAGAGCCACTGCTTCATTCACTTGAAGTGTTTCAACGTGCAGAGTAGATTAATTAGGTGTCCACCAGCTGTGGAGAAATCTGTAGTGGCGCGAATCTCTGTTTAGATATACAAATGGCACAGTATTTTGCAAGCGCGGAAAAGGTTATTGAACTCTGCCGTCAAGTTTTACAGTGCTAACTTTTTGAGACGAACAAAGCATTATTTTTGTCCAAAATAAAAACTGTATGGGCGCCAGTGCTGCCTTTTCTCGTGTCAAATTCAAAGCAATGTTTTATGCTTTTATGCAGATATACTATTTCACTGGGTCTGCCTCTAGTGGTAACGTGGATGTTTAGTGTGCTAATTTGCATTACACTCTGGCGTCGAAAAAAACGACTGAAGAACACTTATTCAGCCAAAGGCATCAGCACTAGACGCAATTCATCGGTGCACAGAAGCCAACCGCGAAATCGGATGAACAATCAACTTAGCCGTTTCAGCGTAACCGAAAGCCATGTTACTCCTAGTGTCACAGACAAGACATTGCGAAACGATTCAGAAAGCGCACCTCAAGAGGTCTCAGAACCCTTAAACGGGTCGTTTAAGGGCTTGCAGCGTGCTCCTCAATATGCTGTAAGGGATGTAACCCCGATTAACAAGAGAAAGGAGACAATGAAAAGCGACTTGCATCCACATCGACGCACGCGACGACCATCCAGCTTGGACTTAACCTTGATCAAAAAACTCGCTGAAAATGGCGATGACGTAACAGCAGTGAAGGCTCCTGCTTCCTTGCCGGTCGGAACGGAGTTCTTCAACCTTCAAACGATGAGCAAGTCAAAAGGCAGTTTCGTTGCAAAACGACTCTTGCTACGAGGAAGTTGGGCTGGCTCCATTGATGAATCCAACTTATACGCCTCGTCGCCTCCCAAAGCTACTGCTGTGGCGCACCAGCTGAGCGACGGGTCATCAGGAGCACAGGCTTCAACACCGGCGGCGAGCATAAAACCGACTGATAGGAAAAGCGAATGTGCTGCTCGCAACCCTCGAACGCCCACGCGCATGCGACGTAAGTCGTCGGTGTTCCGCGCTCGAGAATTTATTCGATTAAAGACGTTTGAGTCGAACATAGCGAAAACGCTGTTCGGTGTGGTGATTGCAATCACCATAGCTGTTCTCCCTCTGCTGATCGTTTTAATTTGCATTGCGGTCGAAGCAGCGAGAACTCCCTTCCAGCTGAAAGAAAACGTCAGTCGGGTTGTCTTGACAATGGCAATACTTTTCTCGAATAGCCTGTGGAACTGTTTGATATACGGGGCTAGGATGCCCTATTTTCGACAAGCCATTTCTAGACTCTTTAGAAGATCGCTGTCTCGTTTAAAAACGACTTACTGTGGTAGAAGTTTTCGTAACGTTTGTCGGCACGTACGCATGAAACTTCGGCGTCGCCCAAGGGCGGCGACTGCCAGCCCAATGCAAACTCGAAGCAAAGACAATCTGAGCGAATCCACTCGATCTCGAGTGCAAAATAGTCGCGAGGATTACAGTCCTTACATAATGAAGGCACTTGACTCCTAGCGGCGCTTCGGCGACGCCCATCGTAGCTATTCGAAAGAGTTAATTGAGAAAATTTGTCGTTTGTGAAAACGGAAGAAATTATTCGTACATTATATGGTATAGGATTTCAAGACGCAATGCGGAGATTTTAGAAGATTTTATCATGACGAAATTGGAGGTTGTTCGAAAAAATGGAGCTAATAATATCACTTTTTTCTTGAGCAACCTATAAGCATTGTGGCGAAGTTTTCGTAAAACTTTGTTGGCGGAATATTTATGATATGCATTTAATTGTTCACCGCATTCCTTTAACATGCTGAGCAGGAGGTCGCTTAATTTTCATTTGAAAAATTGTTTCGATGTATGCGTGAAGGTTCCAACCATTATATCATCTTTTGGCGAGATTGTTGCTGCCCATGCGGAACCGTCAGCGTGCATAACGTTGTACTGAACCCCAAACCATACAGTAGCTGGTTACTTTTGAACAGTGTGATCATCTTAATGAAACGTGACCCCCAAAGTACTTTTAAAATTGGCTTCGACACTTAATTGCCCAAAGTCGTTGTCAGTTGCTGAAAACACTTTTATTGCAGTTATGAATAAATATTGTTGCTTGTGAATCAAGGTTTCTTCAGAATACCTTCCCTTGATTTAATTTAAACATCTGACCAAGCAAATAATTTATGGTTTAAAAAACTGCGCAACGGAAAGTACCAATGTACGCGATGAAAACAGTAGGTCATAGCAAGTCATAAGAGAACTCCGCTCAGATTGTCCTACAGAGACTGGGTTTGACTTTTGTTCTCTTTTTACTTTATGGTCAGATCGTTCCAAGCTAAAAACAGTGCTGCTCAAGAGCGTTTTATTCTCTCCTGTGCACATTACAAAAGCTAGAACGTTGGCTTGAATCGAGTGAGGGCATTTATTTGCTATAATCTGTTGCTTTCTATGAATAAAGCATACCTGTGACCATTTTAAACATTACCTACTTAACGTAACTGTTATCCGTGTTTCCGAGTGCATCACTTATTTAAGGTTCTTGGATGTGTTTGGCTACAAGTTGTTGCCATGTTTTTGGTTACACTGGTATTTAAATCAATTAAAGGTTTGTTGTCAATGCTCATATTTATAGTAAATTGACAGGTACTCTTGTGACATGGCCTAAAATCACGAGCAGGACTCTGCATGCTGTTAACTTGGCGTATTGCACAGTTCGTTCGACATGTCCACCACAGATGTTTGCAAATTGAATGCGAAAATGTACAGACGTTTACAGTAAAAATGATTTTAAAAGTTCCAGTAATTTCAACAACGACGAAATATATCGGTACAGAGATTAACAACACATGAAAGAATGTTGGCATACCAAGAGCACACATGGCAATAGCTCAATATCAACCCATAGCGTTATGCCGAAAGCTGCAGATTACAATATTGTGAGACCTTGGTTTATACTGGCACGAGACTGCTTATAAAAGTGTTGTTTTTTACCGCCTCTGCTGTGCGCTGGCCTTCTCAAGAACAAAATAAACTTTTCAAAATAAATTCAATGTGAGCACTTCTTGGCGCGAAACTCACTTGATGTTTATTTTAACACTTTCCTTTATCTATGACTGGCACTGCTGCTATTGTTCTGCTTTACCTTCGTTTGCCCGATCTCGGCTTTATTTGCCGATTAGCTTTTATTATACCCTCACATGAAGCGCTGCCATGAATGGCTGCTTGCCGAAATGACTATTTCTGTTTCTCACCATCAATTAAGACACAAGAGATGCGAAAAGGGTTCCCGTGCGGTACAGTATTGAAAAAGTATTGAATTGTGAAATCGGTTTTCAAGACCTTGAAAAAGTATTGAATTTGGCCAAAATGTACAAAAGTATTGAAATAGTATGAAAATTCCAAATTCATCCATTTGTTTTTTTCAAATTTTGTTCTTTACCGCTGATGACAGTTTTGCAGCTGTTTTTTGCATTGTGTTCCATGAATAAAATTTTCGAAAAATGAAGATAAGTGATGGCATTAAAGTTTTTTCATTAGTATTGAAAATGTATTCAAAAGGTATAGAAAATGGTTTTTGAAAATGTGTGGGACCCTGTGTGAAGATTCCCACTTCTAAAACGTTGTGCGTTTCTTCGTCTTTTCTGACAAAAGTTTTTAGAACGAAATAAAGTAAATCGTGCACGAGTGAGAAGTCACATGGTAACGAATTTTTCAGAAACATAACAGAGTATTTTCGAGGAAATGTCAATATTAAAATTTTGTTGAAATAATTACCTTTATCAACAATGTTTTTGAACACCAGCAACCTTGGCGTAAGAAGTTATGTTGCTGGAGTTTATTCCCACGCCAAAAAAGCTTGAAGTGTTGCATTTGTTACCCTTGCGCGATGAAAATCACAGCGAACTATCAAGATGTCTTCTGAATACAGCCGGGTAGAATTTGTAGCGGCTTTCTTTATTTCTGCGTAATGCAACATATTTGCGCATGAACAACGTAATGAATGTTGAAGCTAGGCAAACCATTTTCACTTTGTTCAAACGTTTTTGACAATGAGTGAAAATTGCAATGCTTTTGTTAAAAAATCCTTCATGATTATGCACTTCACCCCTTTCGAACTAGGAATAATATTTTCTTTTGCATTGTTGCTCGTGCCTGTATAAGTATATACATACAAAACAAAAAGATAAACAGAAAGCATAACCACATTCTGCGATTGAACCAGGCTGCCTGTGAGATCACCTATAAGTATATAGTCAGAAAGTGGGAACAGTTGGCAAATCAGTGGTGGATTTAAGGGTGCTGTTTGGGGGGAACCAGTAGAAAAAATGTGCGAGCGCGAAACGTCGGAAAAAGTATGGTGAAGAGCAAAAATATTACCTATTTTTTAGGAGTAGCATTCTGAAAAAGAGCACCGTTTCAGGGGCACCGTGGTCTTTTGCGGGAGGAGTTGAGCCGAATTATTCCCTAGATCCGCCATTGCGAAATCTATTCTTTGTTTTTGAAAACACATTTTCTAATAGTAGAAAAAAGCGATACCTCACTTATAATTAACTTACGTTTTTTCCACCTTTGATAACGGCCTCACTGTTTTCAAAGAAAGCTGCCATGAAGTCATGCTCACAGATGCACCACGATATTTTTGAACAAAGTTTGAAACTTTTTATTTTTAATTAGATTAATTAATTGAAAATTAATAAACTAGAAGTTGAAATTAGTAGATGGCCTACTGACAAACACTAAACTATTTCAGCAAAACTTGAGCAAACTAAAAACAATAATATTGCGTGCATTTTCTCCATATCTCAGTCCACATTGTTACTAAAACAACGTTTTGTGTGATGGCAATCAATTTAGCGGGCCGATTGGATTGTACGCAAATAGTTGTGCTGAGAGTTCAAAAAATTTTGCAAAAACTCACCACTTGCCGGCGTGTCAGGTTGAGGATGTGACGTTGTTGGTGGTACCAGAGGAGGTAGGTCATTGTTTCCTGCTGCGCTGCTGGCCGATTCGACCCAATGTTCAAGGCGGTCGATTCTAGTGATTGCTTCCGCCACTGCTGTTTTCGCTTGGTCAATATTCCGCTGAGCTGTTTCAAATTGACGTGGATCCAGGTTGGGAAAAGCTTGCTGGTCGCGATTTTCTTGTGCTTGTTCAATAGCGGTGATGGATTTTTCCAACCTTTTGATTCTTGCTTGTAATGCCTTGATCTAAAAAATGTCACCGTCTATTTGAAGACATGAATTTAAGGAGAGTAAAACTTTGGCGCTTATATAACATTGTGACAAGGAAGTGAAATTTTTGCATCTGCAATACTTTGTTTCATGTTTTAAGTTCAAAATTCACCATTTAAGCTTGAATAAATCAGCTAATCGATGACTTCGGATTATGAGAGCTTGAAACACTTATTCATTCGTTTTTGAACACGCATTATTCTAGGGTGCGTCAAGGGGTAGAGACTTCTGATCGTCTTGCTGGGCCCGCATCAAGGCGTGACCAAACCAATTCAGAGATATGTACTCAGCCATGTCACTGACATCTGGCTGGCTTTCTCGTGGATGCAGCCAGACTAACCTGTCTCGCCAACCTTTCCTGAGGCGTCCTATAGCCAAAATGGCTGAAACATCGAAGCTGGGATGGGATTTTCCTATTCGAAGAAATGGCTCAACACAGTATTTCAAGAAATTTCACAGCTTAGACCAGGGGTGCAGGCCCGTAGCCAGCTTGGGACACCAGGAGGGGCGAAGAGTTTTCCAAGAGGGGCCAAAATTTTTGAACTATGTCCAATAGTTTTAAACTATGTCCAACACATTTTCTCTGCGCCCCGTCTGATTACAGGCCACCCTTAGACCAAATAGTATAAAATTAACAAAGTATCCAGCTTTGTTTGCTCTTAAGGCGGCTTCACACAGAATCCGGTTACGACTTACGATCCGGCTTATGGCCAACGGCAGTCTTCACACATGCTCCGTTGGCCGTACCCGGGTAAATTTTCTCGATTTCGACCGGCTTCCGACTTACTTAAAATTGTTTTAAGTAAGCTGGATTGCCAGTGTTGTCGGTGATGGTGTTCTTGCTGCATATGGGAAGACTGCCGTAACCGGATTCTGTGTGAAGCCGCCTTTATTATTTGTACGTTGGTTTATGCGCAAAAATTGTTGCATTTTCCAAATTTTGCGGAAGTACTGCTTGCACTTTCTTTTTTCTCTATCCACCACATAGGTTATTTCCAACAAACCATTCACCTTTTCATCTTGTTGTTCATTGTGATTTTGAAGCCTCTGGTTTTCTGTTGACAGCTGGACGTTTTCGTTGTTGAGGCTTTTGACCAGTAGGTCTGTTTCCTTCAGGAAATAAAAAAAGCGTTTTCGATACTCTCTACGCTTACAATGCACTGCAAAGCGTATTAGTAGGCCGTTCTGCTTTGATGATTATTGGAAAAAAGCTGGTGAGTGAACAGAAACAGTAAAAAAGTTTTGATAACCTTCGATAACTGCCATGCATCCTTTAAACTAGGGTTTTTCAACCGGAGCTCTCGGTCCCCTTGGGGACTACGGAGCGGTTCTCCAGGGGCTACGAGCGGAGACCTTTACCAAATAGCTCTTCCGTGATATTGCAAAACCCTATTGATGAGCAGGGGGCCACAAGTGTTGAGAGTCTTTGGAAGGGGGCCACAAACCATGAAAGGTTGAGAACCACTGCTTTAAACATTTGTTTGCAAAGTTTCAAGTTTTACGTTTTCCTTGCCTCCAGACATTTTTTTAATTTCTTACTTTTGAAAGAGCGATTGGCTAACAGACTAGCTTCAGTTACAAAAACATCTAATGAAAAACTGAAATTCTATATACAAAAATATTTGAAAGTGTGTGTTTGCAGTAAATTTTAAATATTTTCCCTTCCAAAAGTTAGTCCCTAAAAGATCGCCTGTGTCTGTAAAATTCATTTTGTTTCTGTTGAAGCTTTCCTTTCAATATGACGACCAAGGGCTGACAAAACTAGCTTAAATTCGCCCGGAGTTGTTATTTTGAATACAGAGAAGAGATTGCGAATTAAATCAAATTTCAAGTTATGCTGAAGTCTTGCTGAAAAATCGTTCTGGAAAAAGAGCATTTCATAAAACCAATAACTTGTATAAGAAATAACTGGTAGATTTTCCATCTGAAAAACGCAAGCTTACTGGAAAATACAGAAAACTATCGATTTAGTTATTATTCTTTTCTTTACTTAACAGAAAACACACATTTTAATTGTAGCATATTTTATCGACATACAGATTTTGTTCAAACTAAACACGTGCAGAAGTACGAACGATGTTGTAGATATGCAACGTTCATCAAATGGAGGTAAAAACTTCATAGTCCTGTATAGGCAAATATACCCTTATTTCCGTTCACAAAAGGCTGAAATTTAGTACGAATCCGAGTCCAAAAATACTACAATATTATCGCCTGCAAATTATCACCAAAATCCGTTGAATAAAATGACATATGGCACAATACTTTAGGACAGGTAAAAAACTTACGCTAATATAGCACTAAATGATCCATACTGGGACAGACAATAGGAGCTCACCTTAAATATACGTGACAAACAAACGGCGAACCTCTCTCCCTTAAGAATTACGTTTTTCTAACTCCTGAGAGATTTGATAGTTTCTTTACAATCAGATGTCGGATCTATGCTGGATGAAGGTTTGGCGATTGTCAATAAGCACCAAGACCAGTGCCGGATTAACAATAGTAGCAAATGTAGCAATTGCTACGGGCCCCGCGCTTTTGGGGGCCCCGCGGTCTTCTGTAATAAATCTTACTTATTGCATTATATATAAGATTTTTTTCAATCTAAGGACTCAGTATTTTGCTAAATTTGCTTAAGTAGTAAGCGAAGCTTTTCATTTCAACGCTGTCTGTGTCCGGAAGTTCTTGTTTGATTCTTTTTGTACAGTTCGTAACAAAAGATATAATATTGCGGTCAGCAGTGTTGCCATTTTAGATGATTTCCTGCTGAATCTAGCAGGATTCTCTCACTGTTAGCTGTAAAATTTTCAATATAGAAATAAGCCGATTTTCTAGCAGGATTTTACCAAACGTTTGACAGGTTTAGTAGGTAACAAATTCCTGACCAAAAACCTGTTTCAACAGTTTTTCCAGTTGAAAGCTTCTACACCTTCATCATCAAAAAGTATACAGTACTTCCCTTTTTTATGACGTTTTTAATTGGGTAACACCAGGAGAAAGTACAACCAGCTGCCTGCAAACATTTGGAATTTTTATTATGATGCAAAGAAGCAGATATTTGTATCATAATAACAAGTAATTAGATGGTTTGATGAAATCTAAATGATTTGCTTGTGTGCTTAGTGAGCGCGTTAGGTTAAAAGACAATATTGGGGTTAAAAGACAGTGGCATATGTTTTTATCCCACGGCACGATATTTCCAAGTGGTTCAGTTGCGCTAGCAAGCATTGCAGTAATGTCTGGTAAAAAAACTTCCTGGTAAACCAAAGGTGGCGGAAGTTTCGACATAAATGGTTGCAAGATTCAGAACTTAAAAGTTGGCTCAGTGCCTACTGCCTATTCTGCTGATTCAAGAAAAACCTTTTGGGAAGTTTGCAATAATGCAATCTTAGCGAAATATTGTGAGCTAAGGCATAGCTGGTAGCAAAAGCACTCAGATAAGACTAAACTTTTTGCATGCTCCCTAATGTAACACAAATTTTAAGTTACAATGACCCACGGACTTAGAAAGTTGAAGGGCTGAAGCTATGCTCAGATTGTTTATCGCTGAGCATTGTTCTACTGTATAAAAACATGCAACCGTTTGAAAGAGATCGTCGAGAACTGTGTGTCATACAACAAACGTCGTAAGCTGCAGTTACGTTGCTCAAAATGTTGACTGAAAGAAAATTGTGGAAGGAAAAGTGTGTTGGCCAAGACCGGCATTTTCAGCCCATGCTTACTGAGAGCAAGTGCTAGGACATAAAATTATTATATTGTATAACTCTATAGGTTTCTTTTAAAATCATTTTAAAAATAACGGATTTTTTAACAGAATTTCACTGTTTTTAGCAGTTTTCAAATGAAAATCTGTAACAAGAATTTTAGCGGAATGCAGCAGTTTTTTTGTGACACCATTTAGCAGATTTAGGTCACAGTTAACCATCTGGCAATACTGGCGGTCAGCACGATACACCCAGACTGTCATGCCACGACGCGAACTGGTGAGAGCACGCAGAGAGTAAAACTAGTAACACGGATACCTTGCCTACACACTAGTTGAGATTATTTTTAAACTTAGGGCCCCGCGCTCTTGAAATGATACAGGCCCCGCGCTACCTTAATCCGGCCTGACCAAGACATGTGTTCGTGTTCTGACCACTCAAAAACATACTCATTCCGCAGATTTAGGTGGATTGCAGTTGACGCATGATACAGTCTATAACTAATAGAGAATCAGCAAACATTGCTCTTCTACCAAACGCATGAGCCTAAATGTACGATTTCTGGTCTGCAAGTCTCGAATCCAAAATGTTGCGAGCACTCTGTAGTTCGATATCTTGAAAAAGGGTTAAGGTCCAAATCCTCAAAATGTGGTCCAAAATTGAAGCCAGCAGGACTAACAGCTGCCTATCGGTAAACATTTTGCGTATGCCTCACCAGCGTGGAACAGATCGGATCGATTGAAGGGAGTATGAGATAGGAAATTACAACTGAACTTGAACAACTGAAATTTGACCCAGGCGAAATGTCAGATGGGGTCATCTGCACTTGCATGTAAAAATTTTACAACTAAAAACCAGTTTGTGTGCAATCTTTCGATCAGAGGCTATTGTGGCACATAATTATTTGTGTATGTCAATTAGACTAAATACCTGAGAAAGAAAAGTATCACTGGAGAAATGAAGTTATACTTTATTAGAGTCGAGCGAGCTTGATGTGTCGTGTGGCCGTTAATGCTAGAACTCAACATGAATTCTATACTTGTGAGAGCACACAGCGTGTGGTGGAAAGTGGGAACAGCAAGTGGTTACACATACGCCTAATCGTCGCATGACTGACAAGGAAAAAGCATCATTGAAAAACTGCCAGCATTAAAAATACCCTCGTCTTGTTCTCCAACTCTGAAGTTTGCTGTTCCAACAGCAGTATTGCCCCTCTTGTCGCTTGCAGTGCTTCTTCAGTATTATTGGTGGAAATCTCGCTGGCGGATTGAATAGCGAGCGGTAGAGTTTGCATTAAAGTGTTTACCTTAAAACAAAGCAATTCTGTGTTAGCTATGCAAAACAAATGATATGGGGTTTGCTATCAGTAGTCGGTACGTGCCATCCGTCTCTTTAACGAAATCATAGTCAGGACCGTAATCAGGGGGGCACAGGGGGGCCTTCTCCCCCATGCAAAGTTTT
>Ga0210059_1002921_pt1 | contig 27053 bp, 17 predicted proteins | sample Ectturendosymbi2_FD_188042 | JGI IMG/M metagenome (GOLD analysis project Ga0210059, IMG submission 188042) | Ecteinascidia turbinata endosymbiont from Florida, USA - Sample 2 (SPAdes) (version 2) | ecosystem: Host-associated > Tunicates > Ascidians > Unclassified | place: Key West, Florida... | reverse complement strand
CTGGGTGCGAAGCAGTTTCCTCTTTTTTTTTGTTGCATCGGCAAACGATCCTCGTTCTTTTCAGCGAACCCACGTCGCAACGCTCTATAGTTTTCCTCAGTCGCCAGCGCGCTATGAACCCCCCCCCCAAACTGTGCAGGCTACTTCAATTACGCTGCGGTTTCTTTTTTCGCTTCCTTTTCTCCACACCGTGCTCGTTGTTTTTATTTTTCTTGCCTTCCGTTTTTCGCGGGCGCGCCGATTTCTGTGCCGCGGTGACGTCGTCGTCGAGAAAGTGGCCCGCGGGATTGCTTGGACCCCGATTGATCGCGCAGCTGCGAAAGGTTGCGAAGCCCCCACAACCCACGTGCGTTCCGAATTCAAAAGGTGACGACAACACTGAATACGCAGCTTCCGACAGGAAGCCTTCCCACATCAAACCGAAATGCTTAATGGGAACTGCAACGATACTTAATATAATTATTTGGAATATACCGGTTCGACCGCCGCCAAGTGCTTCAAAGCCGGAAGCTTGGTACGTGTTGACCGATGCGTTATCGCTGTTTGGGGAACCTGCAGCACTTGCTTCGTGTTTCAGAACAAAGTGAGGTGTTTGCGACCGGGTTTATCTTTTTACCTACTTGTTTGCGTGCTCGCGCGTAGAAGCCATTACAACCATGCTCGCGGTACTTTATAACTATCTAGTCACATGCCTCGAAGCCTTCAGCAGCATACGCTCGCCTAAGCTATGCTTCGTTTGCTGCTACAGCTGCGCCGAGGCTGAGACCAGAAGCGTCGTCGTGGTTCAAAAACACCTGCAAGTTTGTTCGGTGGACCCGTCTGCTAAAGGAGAGTTTGTCCTGCCAGGCCAACAAACAACATTTGTCACGTCCTAATCTGCTTGCTTCCTGTACCTCAGCCCTTGGGCGCTAGAAACCTCATTGCCAGCGCGCAAGTTTTGTGTTATTATTTTCGAATACAACGGGACTGTCGCGAATTGACTGTCGTTTTTTTCGGACGCGAAACGCGCCCGATGTTTGGGCGAAATATGCGTTGTGTTCGCGTTTCTGCAAATTTTATAGGATTTTGTTGCTATTTGCGCAGTTTTCAGAGATTTTATTTTGAAGGCCGGTCCTTCCCGATCGATCGCTTTGCTTTGCCGCTTGTTTGCTTGTAGCGTTTTTACTGTGGACGTCCTCGTCCTTACTGCGGATATCCTCGTCTTTACTGCGGATGTCCTCTTGTGCCCCTCCGGAAATCAGTGAAAAGCTATTCGTGGATTTCGTTGGAAGTTACGGTGTGAAGGAAACATCTCCGTTTTTTTTGCCACGTCCGAAAGTCGCAACAAGTTGGAATGTGAAGACTTCTTACACTTTGCCAACCGTATATGCTTTTTTCGATTAACGCAAAGCGAAATCGACATGTTCGTGCCACTTTGACTCAACGGACATAAAACTTTTGCCGCTGTAACTTGCTCAGGTCAGTTGTCTTCAATTTCGATCCAAAGTGTCCAAGGCGCTTGAAATCTTGAGGCATTTTTACTGGGTAGGGGTTTTTGTAAGCCCACCATTCGTATGTTGCTGTTTACGTACGCGCCAACATCGACTCCAAACTGATCGAGCACACCTTCCAATTTAACGTGAAACTGTGGCGTATTTTTGCGTTTGGAACAGCTGGAAGATATTGCTGACAGCAAATGGCTTGCATGTTTCTTGCAAATTTTTTATGTTTCCGTTCAACTCAACCATATTTATTATTTTCTTACTCTGCAACATCTTACGTTTTAGGCTGTGGTAAATGAGTCTGCCTTTGGCAACCTTGGTTATTTATTGATTGCAATTCATTACTTCGCGCGGGAACTTTATGAATATGCCCTTCATGCCTCGCAATAGAAAAAACCTTAGGAACAAATGATGGTCATTCATGCTACAGGTGGCATCCGACCAATCTTTTGGGATAACGCTGCATGAATAGAAGAAAGCTTGTTTGGAGTTGCTTTTTGTCTCGTTTGTGTCCTAATTTATTTAAACAAACCCTTGCGTACGGCCTGTGACTTTCGAACGTTCATCGTATCGTTTCGACTTCTTGCTACACAAGCTGTGTACTTTGTCGATTTGTAGCACGAAAAATAACAATTCCAAATCGAGCATTTTTAGCTTGGTTTTTATTAAAAACAAAAGACAAACAAAACAATTGATTGCGCAACTACAACGACTGCCGTAAGATTTCAGCTTCCAAGTGACTTGAGGCCAAATGGAAATCGCAGCGCAGTTCAGACATGTCCAAGGCGAGCGTTATATTCACAAATGCAACGTAGTATGTGGACAAGGTAACATGGTAAACACAGCATTTGCTCAGTTGGGCTGAACTAAGGTTGCAAGCGCCTGGTTGAGGAGCAGGAAGGTGCAAAAAACAAGCGTAAGAAAAAGTTTGTTTTAGGATTAGTGACGATCGCTGTTGCAACAAATGAAGGAGGTTTTTAGGAGCTTGGGTCTGTGACGTTCTAGATATCGAAGCTTTAAGAAGATGCTATTTGTAGATTGCAGAATGTTCGCGTGAAATCTTTGCAGTCAAAACCATCTTGGCAAAATCCGACTGTTGGGATATGTTAAAGCTCAAATGGAAGATTTTCGAAGTTCTTAAACTGAGCACCGCTGGTAACACGTTTACACAAGTCAACGACATGGTTTGTTCACAACGTTGCAAAGGAAGATAGCATTTTAGCCGGGACAAAAATCGTCAGAATGTTTAAAAAGTACTTGGCACAGTTTCATGACGTCCATGTGAACTGGAGAAAGTTTTATCAAGATATCGGTTTCCGGTTGTAACTTTTCAAAAGCAACTGCTAATTGCTACCGCAGTAGAACTTCACTTTTATTGGTTGTTTCATGAAAACAACTGCAAATGCAAACGAACTGGCGAAAATTGTCTTGCAGGCTAACGTCAACAAAATGTTGCAACTAATAAGAAAATGTCTTGATTGCACGGCTCCAGTACTCCGATACGTAAAGTTGACGGTTTGAATCGGCAGCGACAGACCAGGGATTTTGTAGACCATTGGCACCAGTGGCGATAAATCTTTAAAAAAAGAACAAAACAACGACAATGTAGCATCTTGAGACAGAATGGTTTTTAATTTTTCGCAACAATTGCTGATAATTTTGACGAAATAGGCAAAAAATAAACGATCAACCATTTTATTCCATTGTTTCGAAAAGTTCTTATAGTTTCTAACTTTGTTAGAGAAACACACTAGTCTTAAATGCTAATTAAAGTGAACTCAGTATTTTCAAATTGCTGATTGTTTTTATCAATTGATACATCTTTGTCTTTTGACTTCCTCAACATTTACCGTGTATTTCGAATAGGGTGGAAAAGACGTGTAATTGGAGGTTTCAAGACGCAGCACATAGAGTGGCGAGAATATGTAATTTTGCTATCTGTATGATTAAAGTTTGTAAAAATCGTTGAAAATTTTGTCAAGTTCTTCTAAACATTCTTTAGATATTCCACGCAAAGTTCTCTGCAATGGAGCTGTTATTTCCGTCTACAAAGGACTTTTACTTTAGTGTCAGCTCTACCTGCTGACTGATCCACGAAAATTATTTTGTTGATTTGGAAAAACCTGGCTACATCGCATGTTTTCATTATGATTGCTTTTGATATCTTCACGTTTTTCAGTGGTACCTCTAACCACACTGTTTTCATTTCAGAGCCATTGCGTTTGAAATCAAGAAATATTTCGTTCTGTTTCCGTTACAGGACAAAAAAAAATTGTGAAACACGTTCAATGCCATTTGGTTTACTCGCACAAAGATAAGGGAATGATTCGGAGACCTCACCTTTGAAATTGCCAGTTGCTGTCAAACATGGCCACGCGATGTCGCCCGTGATCTGCGACGAACAGATTGCTCTCAGAGTCGCAGCAGACACCCGCAGGGTTGCGAAACGTGTCTGCTGGAGGAGGAGAAAACGGAGACTTATCCGCGAAAGGCGTTGGGTTGCAGCAGCACAAGCAGGAAATGCAAAGGCCATCAGGGTTGAATATCTGAAAACAAACCAGAAACGTAGATACTCTCATATCGGTTGCATGGAGCTTTTGATCCATAAAGAAACCTCTGGGCATATAATAGCGATTTATTGAAGGCACATGTCATTGCTATAGCTACTAGCTTCATTGCTAGTTTTCATATTGTTGTTTTATATGTAACATCACCTAATCTGCAGCAATGGGTGTTTACTGTTGTTGCTTTCTCTGTAAAAGCAACGGGTAATAATCACTAGTTAGCTTGAGATTGCAAACATTAGGCTGATGGCTTATTTTTTTAAAGAAGGATATGTTATCGCTAAAGCTAATGTTAAACGTATAACGTCATTGTAGATTCTTAAGGATGTTGGCTAAAATTTCAGCTCTTTACAAGAACTCCAGTGCTTTCATTAGCCTACGCTTGCCAACAATATAATTTGTTCAATTTGCAACAGATCACGAAACATTTAAAAATTGTCGTTCAGCGAAAACCACCATTCGCAAAAATCGTCAAAAGTTGCGTTACATCAAAATTGTCATAAACCAGCTTTTTCGTGCAATTGCCTGCTCGCATAGGATTCATGCTATCTGCTTCAGTTCTAGAACAAGCGTTGTCGAGCCTCACCTTGATGTCGTTGTTCGCCCAGTCCGACACCACAATATTTGCAGTATTAGGATCAACAGCCACGAAGTATGGTGTCTTCAGCTGCAGGCTCTCTTCAAGATTAGATGCAAAATGACTACTGCCGTGAACTCGCATCTGCTTTGGATATTCGCAACCGCTGAAAGTTAGTTCCAACACCCCCTCCTCGTTGTGGACAGTCACGACTCTGCCAAGTAGAAATGTTTATTGTTTCTATGTTTACAGTGCTCCAATGGAACCCATGGCAGAACATGATTTTGGTTATATATAATGTGCTGTATATGTGGAAAGCAACGTAAAATTAATGGATATAACACCTTTTGCCAAATCGGAAGTTTGATAAAATGTGCTAAGTCTGCCTTAAAGGATAAAGTTTGCATCATTTTGCATTTACTGATGGAAATTTCTTTGCGATAAGAGAATGCGTAGTAAAACGTTTTTGGAAAGAATATGGAAAACATTACCGTTTTTCAATATCGGTAATCACCATCTTTCCTGAATTTAAATCTGTAGCAATGCCGCAACATTTTCGGAAGCATCCAGAAGCAAGTTTTCTGAAGAAAAATATTTGAAAGAAATTTATGACAGTCGTCTGTTAAAGCATAATTTCTAATATTTTTTGTTTCCAAACTTGTGTGCTTTTTAATGCGTTGCGAAGAGTTCCTCAGAAAGCAATAGATTCATTTAAAAAGAATCGACATTACTTTTTGCAGCAGCGTGGAACAGCAGAACGCATTGTCAATAAAAACACCTGCATTTTGCAGAGCTTTACATGATCAAATTGCAAAACAAGCTGCTGAAAGATAATAATTGATATATGGACGAACAAAGTATTTCTTGAACGGCTCTGCTTAAAGAGAGAAACAATGCTTTGATTGTGGCAAACGCGGTTCACAAAGACTAATTTAAACGTCTTCTTCAACGAAACAAATGTCGACTCTGACTCTGAACAATCTGCCATATCTCTCTGACCTTTTGCTCAGGATATCTGCCAACAAAAGTGGAATATCACACCATGATCGCCGAAGAACGTCAGGTTGATATTAAACTTTTCGTCTGCACATTGCCGTTTTGCTGGATATGTTTTTACAGTACAGGTAAAATAACGGACAAAAAGTTAAAAGGTAGCGTTTGTTTCACACAAAGGTTCTCTTTGATTTTCATTGCAGACGATATGGCAAAATTAGTGTATTCAAAGAACACAAAGCACTTGCTTGGTCAGTTTCCCATTGGCGCTGAATTTATACACAGCGTCACCGGAAGCTACCAGAAGTTTTCCTTTCCTCGTAACTGCAGCACTAATGGGGTGAAGATTCTTGCAACCCGTCGCCTTTGTCTTTAATGAATTCACGGCATTGCCAGCGCTGGAGAAAGCGAAGACTCGTTGCGCCTGAAGGAGAACATGAAAACTTGGTCAATAAGATGCTGTAACACAATTTTAAGCGGCTGAATTTGGGGTTTAACAACAGCTACAACTGCTATGTTTCTGGAACATTCGTTGCAGTCTAACATTCTGTGTGCTTTTCCTGACAAAATCAAGCATTTCAAACGTAAATGTTTGCTGAAACGCCTCCACACGTGAGGTACATAAGCGCAAGTGAATTATCATAAACACACATCATGAAAAATGGAACGACAGTATGTTTGTTTTTACCTTGTAGTCTGTGGCAATGATGTGACCTCCTGGCGATGCGGATAGTTTCGGGGCCGAACGGAATGTAATTAATTTGCCCCCGCTTTGGAAGGATTTGACGAAGAGGTGATCATCGGAGCCCATAGGCAGCTGACTTGCGAACGGTGTGTGCCCTTCCCCACCGTACGTCATTGAGCGGTTGATGACGTCAGCTGGTGGCGCAAACGCAATTGCTTGAGTCAGAGAAGCCACGGCGGCATTCGACGTTGGGTCTGGGACGTCGTAAAGACCCAGTCGGGCCGGATTTTCTGCTAGAGCTGCCACGGGAGAAGTTGAGAGATGCATCAAGCGTGATGCCTCTCCTGATGGTGAGGCCAACGCTTTCATAGTAGAAATAGTCGGATTTCCAGGCAGGCTACGACGACGAGTTCTTCCGCGACAGTAATTTGGAGCAATGGTTGGGGACGAGCTGGCATCTGTCTTATGGCAGCCATGTCGATGCGGTGTAGAATAGAACGGGTCGTTTCCTTCATCAAGTTCTGCACGAAGGCATACAAAGCGTTATGGGAGACATTGAATATTAAAGTTCGAATTTCACAACAAATCTCCGACGTTTACAAGAAAAGGATTTTCTTTGAATCATAAAAAATAGCTCAAATTAAGCACTTTCGTTGTTTTGTTACGCACGTCTGCCTGCACTTTTGCTCCTGCTCGCTTTCCAGTTCGTGATGGTTGTGCGTTTGCTTGCAGCGTCAGATTTCTTCCACACTAGTTTGCCTCTGGAAGTCGAGCACTCGCTTGTGTCGCTGTCAGCGTTCTTTCTCGCATCAGTCTCGTCACGGCCAAGTGCTGTTTTTCCATTGAGAAACGTGCAACCAGGCGGGTATTTTCTCATCAGGCTCAAGCTGGAGGAGTCAGCGGTTTTCTCGTTCGAAGAGCTGTCTTTCTCCACTGCAGAGATGCAATTGAACTTCAACACCCAGGTTGCCTTGATTTGAATTACAACAACGGCAGCAAAATAATATTGTCTTTTATCAATCACAAAGACAGTACAACTATTTCGAACAGTATCATTATCGCGAATTGCAGTTATAATTGCGTTTGAACTGTATCTTTACTGTCTGGTTTATTGCGAATATGGGGAGCAACTTCATTATGAAAACTATTGTTGTTGCTTACAATTGAATTTGTTTTTGAGTCGGCCCCTCATGTTGTGTAGACATTACTCATTAACAGTGACAGCGAAGGTTTGCTGAAGTGTCATGTATCTTAACATTCAAAGAAAAAGTAATTTCTTCAAACTTATTTGGAACATCCTTGGCGCATTTGATAAACCGTGTTTTTTGTACCTTGCGTTTCGCAACTGTATTACTTGCCAGTTTGCAACGAGACATAATTGCCACTATGGCAAACGCATTGCCAATATCAGGTATTTTAAAAAAAGCAGGCAAATAACTGGCTTGAATTGTATGAAAACAAATTGGCAAAGCAAATGAATATAAAAAACATTTTAGTATAACAATGTGCTAAAGACAAAAACTTGTCAAAGCAAACGGGCTGATAAAGCAAATCCAGGTGTGCATGAGTTTTATTGATCTGTGGTCACAGAGCGCGAGCTTTAAAATACCGCTGTCAGTTTTCAAATCTTTTTTTCCGATCTCCACTAATTGTCATGAATCTTGGATACTGACTGAAACAGTGCTATCTCAAGCGCAAGTGGCGGAACTGGGATTTTTGTGCAGGGTTTACGGCGTGACATTCGCGATAAAATTGTGAAATTTGTGAAGGCATGAATGTTGAACCACTGCCACGACAATGTTTAACCTCCAGCGAATAGAGAGATCTCAACTACAATTGTTCGGGTGCGTGACCAGAATGCCCCGGGTAATAATTGGGAGGCGAGTCCTGTTGACTGTACACACGAGAAAGCGGCCAAGAGGTCGACCAAGGGACTAGTGGCGTTATTACATATTCGACCTGACATGGTCTCGTCTTGGCGTGGAGCCGTTAGAACTATCAGAAATTGCTGGAAACCATGAGGTATATCGAGCCCTCCTGGGGCTGCTGACCCTTCGGCCCTCCCCAAAGGAAAAGTGGGAGTGAAAATGAATGAATGACAGGATCAGTTCTTTGGATACATTGGAATTCAACAAGATTGCGGTTTTGCCTTAAATTGCTGGTTTGACGCTAATTTGTTTGGCGATGGAGGCATGCATAACAGCAAACCAAAAAGTGATGAAGCAAAGCTTTTGTTATCGTAACACACCTTCCTAATTTAACACAATGTAACATCACGCCAGAAAGAAAATACAGATTTAGATTGTTTTGCGTTCAAGTATTTGCTACAACCAGAAGCTTGAAGTAAAGGAAAAGACAAGTCAGAAAGCTAGTGAACCCACGAGGCTTAATTTCGCAGTAAGCATTGTTGCTGTCGTTGTCATCGGCAACTGCAAGGGTGCTATGGCCAACGGAGTTCACCAACGCCTTGGGACAATGTGCAACTTCATTGTGCGTTGTTGAAAATCCAGTTGATGCTGGTGATGACGATGATGAAGCGTACACGTCATTGTCACTGTTTTTGATCACAATCACTTCTTCGTCTGAAGAATCGGAAAACGTGTCATGCGGGTTCAGACCTGACCAAACATATCAAAACACCTGTTACACACGTGACACTTCATGATAACCCAACCACATTGCAAGCAAAACTACTTATAACACATACAAAATTTCAATCTGAAAATGAAATGAAAAATTGATATAAATTGAAAAATCATACTCTAAGTACCTTGGTTTAACATGTGAAATAACGTGGTCTAACGTAAGATAATTTTTTCGTTTTCCTTTTTCAAAGTAATTTTGAAAATGCGCAAAAAGCAAACTTACTTTTCCCTTTGTACTCAACATGTCCGATCAGGTTTTTCAACATTGATTTTATTCTCTCTAAAACGAAGCTTGATGAATCATTTGCGGTCACGTCGGGCAGCAGCTTCCACTCTGCCACAAATAAGGAATAAATATATAATGTTTTCGATGGAAATATTTTTCTGGGAGAACTTTTAACCACCTCAAGGGAAGCAACTTGTTCTCCGTGCAGACATTGCATATGGCACTTCTGCAAGCGACGCCAATCAAACGTTTCACATTTTTATTTCATTACTAATAATCCTGATATCTCACGGATTATAAAACATCTTTGCAAACAGAAAAGAGTTGATCAATTTCTGTTGAAAGAAGAATGTTAAGCACTTAAAAGCGCGTGGATGTATTGAAACTCTTTTCAAAGCTTGGTGTTGGTAAAACGGTGTAACGCTTTGCAATTACCGTCGCTCAAAATAAGATGACCGTCGTTTCTTTCTGTTTGTAATTGAAGCAAGACATCCTCTACGCCGTCAGAAACTGAATGTAAGGCTAAAATATCTGTTGGTGTTCCGAATGACAGAGCATCACCGCACTTCGATTTCAGTGCATTGCGCCTGTTCTCGAGCTGTGTGAGAATAACGTTTCTTTGCTCTTCAAAGTTGGAGAACGCTTCTTTTTTTCTTTTTGACAAGGTTTTTATTAACTGAAAGTATAAAAATGTATGATTTGATAGGAAACCACGTTTAAAATCTTAGGATATTACCTGCCCGTAGCAAGGGCATGCCCAGCAAAATTGTTTGTGTCCCCCAAATTTTGTTGTGCCCAGAAAAAAATTTGTTTTAAACATGTAATAAAAACAGAAATGTTGTCCCCTGAAATGTATTCCGCCCAACAAACCTTAAAATATGGCTATGGGGCTGGATATTACACCGTGGGTGTACAAAGCTTTATTTTCTTTGAGAAAAACGTAATTACCATGCATCATACATCGGCCCCAAAAAAAAACTCTCATACCGTAGAAAGTTTGTCTTCATGAGACTTGGCTGCAGCGACAATAGCTTTGGTCCTGTGTTGTATCTCAGCCAAAGCAGCAAGTTTAAGCGTTTTTGATTTTGCAACTTCAGCACGCTTTGCTTCGAGTTCTACTTGCGCATTGCTCTTGGCTGTCTCTGCAGATTCCATGAGCTTCAAGGCCCTCTCCTTTTCAAATGCTACTGCAACTATACAAAATGTTTTCAAAATTTAAATCAAACGACTAAGAGATATTACCATAGATAAGTCGACTTCCTTGTTTGTTCTGTGGTGTTTATCTGTTTCCTTAATGTTACTGGAAGTGGAGTAAAGTGATATGATGGGACGGCGTACAGGTAGCTACTGTGGTAGTGGTTCATGTGATTTCAGAGATTTTACCTTTGATATCTTTCTCCACGTGGTCTTTGTGTTCCAACGCTAGGCAATCTTGGCAGGCCGGAACATAACAGTTTGCACAGATTGATTTGCAAATCTGCACAAGAAATCGAAAGTTGTGATCGATACCCTGACCAATATGCACTGAGCTTGTTCGGAGTGGAAAACACCAAGTGAGAAAGTCACCGCCAGCAGTTGTAAAGGCATTTTGAATGCACTGCTGTGCATTGTTTGGCTGCTTGGATATTATTTGAAACGCAACCGTTGTTATTGACGCGAAATTACCACACGAACCACACGTCTTGCATTCATCACAATTATAGTCTAACCACGGCATTCAGTCTATTCGCTAGTGGCTCAACTGATAGGGAGCAGGGGTGCGAACCGCCACCCCCTGGCAAGCTAAATGAAAAAAAAAGAAAAAACCCGGCCCCCACTTGGCTAGTATTTCGGCATTTAGTATTCTTTTGGTTTTCAAGAGTTTTTTGTTTTTTGCGTTTTTCGTAGTGTTTTCGTGTGATTTCGTGTTTTGGTATAGACATCCACATCCGGATTCACTATCACTTCTCAACTCTTTTCTGTGAGATGGTTAATGGGCTCCTACGGTGGCCAGTGGTCCCCTACAGCTACGTTTTCCCACCCTGGCTTCGACCTCTAACTACGCCACTGCTATTCGCCAACAGCTACAAACAACTGTGACAGAAACACCTGTCATTTGTATGCATACGTCACAAAGAAAAAAGCTGAAAATAAATGTAATGAACAGAGTCGGATTTAGCATGGAGTGGGAGGTTTCTCATGTTCAGTAACTTTTCTCAGTCATCTGTTTTCCACTCAAGGACGAAACAACTCTATCACGGAAATGTAAACTATTTAAAAGAACATCAGCAACAGAGTGTGACAATTTGCCTCAAAATACGTTTATTTCTAGATAGCAAATGTTCTATGATGAACTTTTCTTTAAAAAATGTGGAAAATTTTAGTTATAGAGTGCGTACCTCCTCTGGATGTTGAGGACAAAACACTTTTGCTCGCTCTTGAATTTCATTTTTATATTTTCCATTGATTATATCTTTCAGTCGAACAACCTGAAAAACAAAGAAACAAAATTAATTTAGAGCAGCTATCACTAAACAGCTAAAGAAAAATGAGCACCTTCTCACAAATGTGACATTAATGTACTTCACGTCGTCAAATTTGAAGTATTGTGAATTTGCCTCTCTTCTAGTGTAATATACAAAGTTTGTTTAATAGTTGTAAATCTACAAAAGTATATTACAGAAAATCGTACATTTGAATTATCTAAATAGCATAAGATTTTCAAAAACAGTAGTAATTCTTGCACTTCAAGTTCAAGTCATTAGTCTCCACAAAGACAGCGAAGTTGGAGCAATCAGCAATGTTTTAATAGGAAATCGATTTCACAGAACCTTACGCATCTCAGTCCTGAAACCATTGTTCAAGTAGAAAATGATTCTACCGTATTTTAACAATGTATTTGGACTGAGATGCGTAGTGTTACGTGAAATCGATTTCCTATTAAAAAATTGCTGATTGCTTCAACTTCGTCGTCTTTGTGGAAACCAATTACTTGAATACAGATATGCGCAAGTTTGAATCATTGAAAAGTGAAGAAAGCAGAGTAAAATTTGGCTGATTCTTTGAAAACCTGCAAACCTCGAGCTTAATTTCGATTGTGCTACTTTTCAAAATTGTTTTTTTGAAGTGATTGCATTGTTTGGATCAAAATGACTTACCTTGTGCTTTTTGGTAAACTTCGTCTGACAATGAACCACCTCACAATCCCTGCATAAATTATCTGTGCAATCAAGACATCTTGCAACGGCAAGGCTTTTTTCTACGTCACAGTTGTCACATGGTGGCCGAGCTATTCTGCAAAGTATAGGCTTGATTTGACGTAACTGACTTATTGCAACTACAATCTTGTCGTGTGTTTGCAAAATGAGTTCGTCAACTTAGATGTAAACAAAATAACCATATAAATAAGAGAAGGCTTTTTGCATACAAGATTTTAAATCACAGTTTTACGCGACGTTGTATATTTTGGTCTGACCGCAGATGTTCTAGTTTGAAAACGAAACTTTGCCAGACTGTAAGAAATGCACATTTGTAAACATAAGTGCATCGGTTAAACTTGTATGCAAGATCTTTGTTTGCCTACGCATTGCCACACCGGTCCTTGGTATAATCCTCGAATGTTGTATCATTGAGTAGCTTTAGAGTTAATGCCACCACATTATGCGAATTCAACTCTGCATTGGACAGCAGGCTTTGAAGCAGAAACAACTTTCCAATGGACGTCTGTAAGCGCTCGAGCAAAGTGATGGCAAAATGTAGGATGCAATACTTTCTGCCGTTGTTTCCTGTTGCTCCATCATTAGATACAACAGTTCCGTTGAGGTCAAAACTGGATTGGAACAAGGTCTCTGACGACGTGATTGACAGCTGCGACGATCTGCGCTCGTTTAAGGTATCTATCAAGTTCTGAAACGTACAAGAAAAACGGAGATCTAGTCAGTAATTTACATTTCGCTCTCCGAGAAATCCGTGGACATGTCGTGACAATAAATACTTCATATATCAGTTCAACGCATATGGACAATTTCTGGAGTGAGATTACTTTGTTGGAAATCCATAATCTTTGACAGTTTGTACCGGATTTAAAAAATCGTGTCATCCTTACGTGATTGTCAAAGTATGGTTTGTGTAATGACAAAAAGTAACTGAATTTCATTGGTTTGGTTGACGTTTTTGAACAACCACCCACAGTAAGCAAATTCTTAACACCTGTATTAAACCTACGCTCGACCAATCTTCTCATTCGTATGATGAAAAGTACGTGACATGAAACAGAAATCAGCTACATTTATGAAATAAGTTAGACGAGTGTACTGTAGATTTTTCTTTTTACCTTCACAATTTGGGAAGGTATTCTATTCGGGAGCTTTGCAGTTTTTTAGGTAGCTGTATGTAAGTACTTTGGCGAAAGTGGAACAACATTCAGCCTTCATTATTCCCGTGTCCACTCTGGCTTTGAGTGGTGACACTTGGCAGAGCATCATCTAAGCCAGTGATTCTTAACCTTTTCTCCACCACCACCCCCTTCAGTAATTTTCCTTGGTTTCACGCCCGCCCTGACTTTAAATAAGTTGTAAAAACAAATGTATTTCTTGGTAAATTTATTCAATTTTTTATTTTAAGGTTTTGTAACAGACAGGAAGACTATACAATAACCTACAAACACAGACATGTGCGCAAAGCTTCGCACTGTGGCAGCAAGCAACAATAGAGATCACGCGTCGCGATCACTCTTCGCGTACGCTAATCATTACGTTCAATCGTTCACATGTCAGTATCGCCAGAGCTTACGCGCCACGATCACTCTATTATTGCTTGTTCGCTCCACATAGATATGGTGTTGTTCTTCGTGCTCATTCCGTTCGTGGTGAACTGCGCATTTCAGCGCAACGCCAGCGGAGAGGTTGCAACAGCGGGAGTACTGCAGAAAGTTGGTATCATACAGGTGTACAGCCACATTGCAGAAACCCACGTTTGGAAGGGACACATTCCCGTTCAAAAACGTTCCATGTTGTAGCCCATGTAAGGGCTCGCGCCCCCTGAAAATTGCTTGACGTCCCCCTGGTGGGACGCGAACCCCCGGCTAAGGATCACTGATCTAGGCTATGGATCAAATATATTTTTAAGGGTAGATTGAGATCTCCATGCAAGGCAGTCAGTCTATGCAAGAAAAAGGACAGGGAAGTCGAAATATTTTCCGCTCTGGCACACTTGCAGCTGAACCTGGCTCCAACATATTGGCCATGCCTTTTCTTGCAACTCAATACGTAATGCAAATAGGGTTTACTGAAATCTGCTGGGCAACTCAGTGACAATTTTCCCTAAATTTTTCCCTGTGACCCTAACCCTTGGACTGGATCGCCTTGAAATTTATCACATCGTTCAATTTCTCTGGTAGGTTTTCTTCCACGTACACGTTTCTGTTTAATAGACGTGGGTTGAACAGAATAATTTTTTTCAGTGATCGTCAAAGAATCGTCTGGTTTCAAAACGTTTCAATACAATGCTGATGCAATGCTTTTTTCTCACCGACGGTTCAAGTTTTTACATCCAAGGTTGTTCCGTTTTCATTTAATTCAATATGTTCTTGATCTCCTTTGCTATCAGTTGTGTTTTGAAAAATGTTGATTTGCAATCTATTACTTGATACTGTTTGCTGTAAGCACTGACAGCCTGTAAAATCTACTTCTGACTGATTGCCTACGGAGTCTTGTCTAAAAACGTTAAATATCTCATTGGAGTCTTTTTCTGAAAAAACAGAGGCCAAATTGGGTTACCGAATCCATTGAACACTTAATTTCATTAGGTTTATATTGTGAAATGGGGCTTTGTCCGATGTGAGAAATACCACTAAATCAGGGGTCACCAACGTGGTGCCCTCGGGCACCAGGTCGCCCGCACAGACCATGTGGGTCGCCCGCGGACTTGTTTTGACAATAGCATAAACATGATCAGTGTCTTCACATTGATGAATATCTTTAATTTATATTAATGATAACATAATTGAAGACAAATTGAGCAAATTTTATTTCAGAGGTGTGTGCATCAAACTGGTAGCCCTTCGCATGAATCTGTACCAAGAAGTAGCTCTCAGTTCCAAAAAGGTTGGTGACCCCTGCACTAAATGGTCACGCAGTAGAAGCGAATCGGATATACTGCTTTTCGATATGACATTGTCATTGATGGTGCAATAAGTAAGCTTTTCTGAGGGCTCTGCACGTTTAGGTCGCCAAAAGATAATTGTACAGTACTTTTCTAAACACGGTGGAATTCAACGCCTAAAGAATGAACCTGTTCTCAAAAACGCACCAGTCGATTAAGTGCATAACGTTCATCACAAATTCGAAAAAAATGCTTTAGTAGAAGTGCTCCATATTTACAGTAGGTGCAGCCAAACGTAAAAACAACAGTGTTGTACCTGTAGAAAAAAGTTTTTTTTCAAGGACGCGATGCCGTTCCTTTTCGGCAACGATGTTTTTTGGCGACAAATCGGACAGTGCAGTGACCCGGATGAACTCGCCAGGCACTGTCCGACGCATTGCCTGCAAAATGAGTGCTGACAGTGCAAGGTTATCGGGTCGTTGTAAATTCCGATGCAGATCTGACAAGTCAGAAATTCTTCGTTCAATCTGCTTCTCAGTTCTCTTGCTCCAGCCATTTCAAGCAAACGATATAAATAAATATATATAATGTGAATTAGCTCATGCATACCTGAAAAGTTTATAAAAAGAGTTGTAGAAAAAGCAACTGTTGGCTCTTTCGCGTTTTATCACTTCCCCTTCGCGCTTTTTCACGTTCCGCAGGCTTTGCATTTGTTTGCAATAATTTGCATGCTTCATAACCCTGTCGTGATACGATGCTGTTATTTTTGTACTAATTAAGTAACACGTTTAGCTGGTATTAAAACCATTAAAACTGGCAATTGAAAAATGATTAAATTATGCTTGCGACTTCACCGGATGTAAAAACAAACAAACCATACAAAGATTGGAAATTTGAATAACAACAAACAGCAGGTAGACTTTTTGCAAACTAATAGAAATATTTTCAGTCAAATTCAAAGCTTACTAGTAGCAGCATTTTCTTTAACTCTTATTATTGTTTTTAAACCATGCTGCTGCAGCTCAGTCACAAGAGGTATGCCTGACCATAACTACGGCTTTTCAAAGACAGCTAACAGTTTTTATAGAGGTGACCGGAATAGGCAACCCCAAAGTATCCTCAGCACCAGATACTGTTTCGCTTGGTCAACCGTAATGCGTGTGTTTTACTTACGCATGGGAAACCGCAGCGTTTGGCCCAAAACATTGCGCAGAATTACGACGAAACCCTATTTGTCGATGTCTTTCTGTGGTAAGTTAAGGAGAAAAGAACCGCAAAATCTGAAGCGTCCGAAATTGGCTGATTGCAGCTTGCAGACGGACTGCTTTTGTGTAAGATCGCCACTGGTTTTTAACTATTCCAGTTTGGAATCTCGCAGTTGTACTGATCTTGTCAACACAAAACATTTGGGTACCTCACATCTAAATATCCTGCTGAGTTTAATGCCTTAAAACGTTTGGTTGTTTAGGCCGTCGTATTTTTACATTTTCCTTCAAAATGAACAGAATTTCTAAACAATCTTTTAAGTTCCTCCAGAGCCTCAAAAACAAGAAATGAACAAGTTTGGAAGCTGTTTTTATGCTGAAATGATATAAAATGTGTTTATGCTGAAATGATATCACACCCGTAGAACATAATTGAAAATAAAGCAATAGAAATTGATTGTTGCTCGGGAGTCTAACGCAACCACATAACATTCCAAACTCTCAGGTGGTTAAAAGGAAACTACTTCTACGGTCACGAACGTTGCAGTCTGCCCAGTGTTTGAACTCGAGACTGGAGATACAGTATATGCCATTTAGATATTCCTCTTTTTGAAACACCGAAAATTTAAATCAGTTTTGTCTTCCTTTTTCTATCTTTGGCATTGCTTTGTAGAGTGGTTTGCAGTTGAGAGAAGGTCTTTCTCAGTTTTTTCGGCCTCGTGAACTTCAGCTACGTCTGGCGTCAACCCCACAAGCAATATTGAAAATAGGTCGTGCTCTGAAAGCAAGAGTGTTAGAACCACAGCAGCTTCGGTCAGTTAGCATGAGATAAAGCAGAAAAGCTTGAGTTGCCCAAAATCAACTGCGAAGGAAACGAACCAGGCTTCACCGTCAACAGACAGGATTTTCTCTGTCTCAGCCTTGAAGTCTATATGTACCAAAACTGGGCTGCTTTCCGATTTGGTTGATTGCTCTTCTTAGTGTGCGACGTCATTGCACACGTACCCCGGTGAAGAAAAGAGCATCGGGGCATCGGACAGTTTCCTCGGTAGCTTTAACTTTGCTGGTAGATCGGAAAGGCCGCTGTCAATCATGATAAACGGTTGACGTAAGGCGAAGAACAAATGATAATGCAGGCGTTAAATCAGCGAATGGAAAGGTTAAGGCGGATAAAAATAACTGGCAAGAGGGTGCTTGTTCAAGTAACTTCATCTTGATGAGACACTGATAAGCAACTTGGTTTAAACTCACTTTCGGGAGAAGGTATTTTTAGTTTCTTTGTGACGCATTTGCAGCTAACTGCATGACCAAAAGGCTTTCAAAGAAGTTCATATTCAGGGTCTACAAAAGCTGCGTAAAGCTCGATGCTTTTGCTAAACCATAAAAAACTCACAAAGAAAGATGCAAAACAACTGAGTGCATGTGTCCACGCTCCACTTAATGAAAGTAGGATCTCATCAACATCAAAGTAAACTCACCACTAGCCGAGGTCGGACGGTTTATCTGAACAGAGTCATCGACTTTTTCTTCTCTACCATGCGAAGTGCTTCATTTTCAAAATGTTTTCATATGCGTCATTACCCTGGAAAGCGAGATGAATGACGTGCAAATATAAACGAGTTTAGCCGTTTCGGACATGGGTGCATTCGCCGAGCTTCCATCATTGCTTGAATGAAGTCATCTGTTGTGGGCATTATACATTATACAATATAACGGTGCAACTGAAGATAAAAGAGAAAATTGTGAAGCGATGCAGATGCCCGCACGTACAACGGGTTGTGGGTGATCAAAAATAAAGCATCCACTTTAAACATCAGTTTTGAACAGCTGACAATCGATCTCCGATCCATATTTTCGTTAACTAGCTGTATAAAGACAACCTCTGCAAGATGCGATGAAGTGGGGACATTTTCTGTGCAAGGGATAATTTGCAGTATGTACCTTGTATGAGTAATTGAGAGTACGGCGTTAGCAAATAACGGTATGAGTTTCGATTTTGGTAGGAATAAAAGCATATTACATGTGACTTTCCTTCAGAAATTGTTCCGCATCAGAAACATGCCTGTGTTGTTTGAAACTGGTGTATCTGATACATTTCGTAAGCCTTGGCGTGGTACGTCTAACTTTCCTGCAATATTTAGCCTCCACAGAAGACCTGGAAAGCAATGAAATTGCTCAGCAAAGAAGGTCTAAACCACTTCTTACGCAAATGCAGCTAGAAAAACCACATGTTTCCTTGATTTTTATTTGGCCTGGTTGGGCTTTGTAAATAGGTCAGCAAAACCTGGATGTTTTTTTCCCAAATATAAAACTCTCCTCAAATCGACAGCAAAAATTTGGCAAAGGTAAATTTAGGCGAGATCATGAAGCTTTTTAACGAAGCAATATCTGTTTGAATTAACAAATGCCTTACTTTTTGACAGGGTGTAGAAAAATGAAAATAATATTTACATGACCAATGCATTTTTCCGCAGGTATCTGCAACAAAACATGATGTTCCTCTGATAAATGCTGTGGAACAGGACAAAATGATTGCTGAACGTGCTTCAAGACAAAGAACAAAATTTCCATCTACAAAAGCAAAGTTCAGCTGACAAAGTCGGGCAGCATACTATTTAGCACATGGAATTTATTTTATTTCAATTTTTTTGACGGGGTGCCATCGATGATTACGTTTCTTGATGTTGTCCTAAGTTTGCGTTCCTTTCATGAAAATATGAAAATCCTCTTTTCGTTTCCTGTCGCGAGTGATTTAGCCGCAACCAAAATATTGAAAAACATTTATTGCTCGTCAAACGGCACAAAAAGTCTAACTTTACTTTTGTTTATTCACAAAGCAAACAATGAGGTATTCCGTGTTCCCCCTGAAGTGGACAAACGATGGACTCATTATAAAGAATCTGAACAAAAATGCCTTTTCGTCCGACTACGACCGGTTTAAAATGTTAATAAATGATTCAGGAAAATTAAAATTGGATGCTGCTCTTGGACTCCAAGGGCCTTTTCAGAGGAGGAGGAGCGAGGCCGTTTTTTCTGAAGATACTATCACTGCCTCAATTTCTGACGTCAGCTTAATTGTTCGTAGAAAATGTATCCTCATCGTGGAGACTAAACGGAAATTTCGAACATTTTCTTAAAGGTAAAATGTAGAAACGAAGCGTGTTGATGATGTTGCTTGTCTTGCATGAGCGTGGGTCTGCACATAGTGACGCCGCATCCTATGACGCGTAACTTTTGAATTCTAACATGCAATCGTTACGCGCCGTCTCGTAGTTTCTCAGTTCTCTTCAATATTTATTTTCATGTGGTCAAAAAAACAGAAAAAAACTTTCAGTGTTTTTCCGGGCGATAGATTTCAATGTTCTGAATCTCACAGACACAGCCCTGATTTGACTGGTTTTCACAAAATCAGCAACGTCGGGATTGCTGACTACTTCCTGAACCCCTGTGTCGTGCACGTATAATGGTGGTCTGTACGTCTTGTTGTTCCACATTACAAAATTAAGCTAGACTTGGTAGCATGACAAAAGTGCACACGCATGTATTGAGTTTAATTAAGTTGTAGCAGCTGTGCAGGGCTACAAAAAGATTGTTTGCTGCTTCCGCTTGGCTTCACGCGCATGTTCTCTTTGCATGCAATGTTAACGAGCGCGTGCCAGGAAGAAGCTTCACATTGTTTTTTCGCTTTAATTGCATTGATCTTGCAATGTAGGTCCCGGTGCGTTCTGTGCCTCGCAAGATTTCACACTGCATTGCATATTTGTATTGACTCCTACACCTTCAACGTATGATGTCCTAAACCAGTGGTTTTCAACCTGTGGGTCGTGACCCCGCGGAGGTCATTTGCCCTTTTTTCAGGGGTCGTGAGAGCTTGTGACGAAAATATTCATAATTACTTCTATATTTTATATTTCTTATGTGGAACCAATTTTGTTTTAGGCAAAATAAACAAGATCACCTGGTAAAAATGATCGTTTACTTTTTCATTCAAAATTGTTTCAAGTTTTATTATGACCATTACAAAGCTTTTAGTATGATTATGACCATTGCAGTACTGTTACGTTTGGCAACCCACGAATGACTTTGTGACATAAGAATGTGCTGTGTTTGTAAATTAGATATCTGAATGCGGTAGCTAACTTGGGAGTCATTCTCATTTTCAGTGAGTTGTGCTGTGGACTGATTTGATACAGCACGGGTCTCTCTCACTGCTGCTGCCATGTGCATGAATTTGGTAAATGAGTCTTTGTTGAATAGAGTGATATCGTACGTTATTTTTTAGCCATTGTGATTTTCGATTGTGCAAACACAACTGCATTTCATATGCCTGGCTGGAAATTTTCGGAAGGGGGTCGTTAGGCTAAATTGGGTTGCAAAATGGGTCGCTGCTTTAAAAAGGTTGAAAACTACTTTCCTAAATGGTCTTTGTGTGGGATTGAACAATGGCGATGTTTTGTTTGGCTCAACAACGTTGTGAGCTTTCTTTTTCAATGCAAAGATCCGCCTACCAGTTGTTCTTACAGACGATTCTCTTCAGGCGGTTCGTGTTCCTCTGTCAACATTTAAACAAAAGAGATTGAAATTGTTGCGAGGATAGGTTCACAGCAGCCTTTAGGCGACTCTCTCCCTTAGCGTCGCATTGCTTTAGAGCGCTATGGTATGGCACGAGGTAATTCCAAAACATTTTTTGCGTAGCAACTGCTCATTGAACTGTGATATTTTTTGCGTAGCGACTGCTCATTGAACTGTGACCGCGCAGGTCGTTAAATTTTTACGGAAAATGATTTTTTCTGAACCGTCGCTGGAATATTGCAAGTTGCCAAGAACGTCTTGTGATGATATTTGCCTTCCAACATCAGAAACGTGTGTTGAAGAAAATGCGACAGACATTTGGCAACCAGCAAATGAGTGAAATGTGGCTTTACGCACACTTTCACCGTACAGATGAAAGACAGTGAGCTTTTACCAAACTTGAAGGACGTGAAGTGTTAGTTTTTTTCTGTGTCGGTGAGGCAAAGCATCAGCAAAAGGAAAAGTTTTATAAAAAAGCAGATGGCTATCGCAAAGTGTTTTTGTTGAAGCGTTAAGTGGCAAGGTTAAAATGTTAATATTAAATCAAACCTGTGAGGTTTTTTAATTAATTCCAGCATGCAGTCATTTAGGTGGTTGCACTTGCAAGGTAGTTTGTCGTTTTTTTCACTACGTGTACTGTACATGCAATTTTAAGAGGGCACTGATGTCGTGTTTGTCGCATATGTACTCTTGTTTGAAATGCCGGTTTTCAGCAAGAAGTTTTTTGCTACAATTTTTGCTGCCTTCCTCTTTGCCAAATCCTTGAAATTGCTTTTAGGCTGTCTAGAATATTTCAGTATGCTATAGTTTTGCCTCCGATGGATTGACACTATCAGACGATGCACTTCAATAGCATGATTTACTGGAACTGAAAAGGTTTTGGATTGTACATCATGCAAATGGGAACTTCTACGTCAATTTGTGCAGGCCAAAGAAATACTGGTATGGGCAACATACATTTAGCAGTGTAACTTTATTTTTGCGCTTGAACAAATGTGAACTAAACATATGTGAACTAAATATTTGGCTTCGATTGAACAAATTTTATATAGGCAACATTTCCGATAGTGTATTGTCTGAAATATTTAATCCATACCCACAAAAATGTTACGTTAATTCGAAGCTCTTTAAGAAAAGAAAGTAACAAATTTGAATTTCTTTGCTGGTTCGACATGCTTGGTTGAAAGGCAGAGGCAGATACTGTCGTATGTCCGGACAGCAATGATGAGATGAAGTTAATGCCTTTCTGCGACATTGAAGCAAATATCTGTATATTGTGTCGTGGCTATAAGATATAGCAAATTGGAGGATCATAAACCTATCAATTCGTTTAGATTAGACGCATTGCGCCTCACGTAGATAACCACTGATGTCCAGAAACAAAAGCAGACTGAAAGTGCTCGTTATGGAAAGATGATTTTCAATACGTAAGTCAAATGTCACGTTTTGCCCAGAAGAGCTTTGTTCAAGTTTAGCGTTGCCAACTTTCTGACCCAAGGCAATGTTACGTCGAAGCTGTAGGTAACTCTCTAAGTAGCTTTTATTTCTTTTTCAATACCATGCCATATTTCTAATGAATGTTTCTCAACTTGATGTTTATTTTGTGAATATGCGGATATTCTTGAAAAACTAAACATTTCAAAAGTTGAATATTTCTCCAAAATCTTCTAAATCATCTAAAATAGTTTATAAGTTTTGATAAGCAGATGGAGCTTACCCACAACCGCATGTATTAAGAAACCTGAATTTCTTGGACTGGAGTGTAAGTAACGCCTTTCTACGGAAAAACAATACGTAATAAAATCAAATAAAACTGAAGGTTTGAATAAACGTTTGTTCAAAATTTTAAACCAGAGTTTCCCAATCCTTTTTTGGCTAGCGCCCCCTTTTCTGACAAGCAAATTTCTATCGCCCCCCTACCATGCCTAGCACACATATTAACACAATTTTTTCGTATTGTAAATTTGGTATGTTTGAAAATGATTAAAACAAGAATGAGCGCAAAGATGCATTTCACTATAAAATTTAATTTAGTAAATTATCTCAGTTAGCAATTGGAAACTGAAAGAGTTAATGATTTGGAAACTGTTAGAGTTCATGACGGGCTCGATTTCGTTTGAACAGCATTGAACTTGGACAAGAAGGTGAAGATTGCTGATTTAGCTTTAATGAGATTAACAATATTCCCCTGCAATTGCAAATTAATTTCACTGAACTTCGTGAATATATCTGTGGACTGTGACAGCCAAGATACTATATCTATGAAACCCTTTGACAGCCACCTTCTGTGTGCAGCAACAGGCGTACAAACTCTCTTCGTCATTATCCGAGTGCACCTGATTGCCTAAACTTAGCAGAACACTTCTAAACCCTTTGGTGTCTTTTGATCAATCAATCCATTAATACTCTGCCACATTTTTACTAAATTTTGAGTTCGCAGCAGTGCAGGATTGAATTTAATCTGCGCATTTAAAAAATATTTGAACTTAGCCGTGACACTTGCAATCGTCCACTGGCTCTACCATCTCTCTGTGCCTGGATTTCCTTGGCGCTGCTCAAGTTAAAGTGCGTTCTGAAACACACTTCTGTTTTCCAGAATCTTTTCGATTCCCTTTAGGTAACTTATTTATTCTTGTTGGCACCTAACACTATCTGTAAAAACTACAAATCGCCTTTCTACTTTCGAATTGAACTCCTACAAGGTTATTATTATATTTGTGATTCTATTTCATCAAACGCTTCTGAAATGCAAAAGTTACAAACTTGCGTATGTTTCACCCACCCTCTCTACACAAAATGTGAAAATGGTTGTGTATTTGCGGAAACGAAGCCACAATCGATTCTCACCACGGCTCTGGAGTGAAGTTAATAATACTTGTCGCCGCAGCTTAACACAACGGTCAGCTAGTTCGTAGGTTCTCAAAGTGCTCCGTACGGAGCCCCAGGGCTCCACGAGAGAAACCTCGGGGCTCCGCGAGCTATTTGTTTACTTATTTCAAGTACTGACTTGGCTAATTTTGCAACTGTCCAAAGAAGCAAAAAACGGCATTAATAAAACTTGACAACAGTAGCGTCGAAATGTGGCAACATGGCGTAATTGAAATATGGCATCATCTATTAGTTTCCAATAGATATTACCAGGGGCGTAATTTTTAGAAATTTCTTGTGGGGCTTCGTAAATTATGGTCAATCTCTTCATGGGCTCCATAACACCAAAAGTTTGAGAACCCCTGGGCTAGTTGATCTAGCCCATTGGCTCCCAAAGTATGGGTCGAAACCCAAATAACAGTGGCAAAGTGTCAAAAAATGGGCCATGCCGAGGCGATCCAAACCGGAGTTGTGTATTTTCAGCGTTACCATTGCTTGTCTTTGTCTATAGCGTAAGCACTTACTGAGAAAAGAGTGGAATGCTGACATTAAAAACAAACTTAGTAACTTACTGCCAAAAATCCCCAATAGGCCTACAATCATTATTTTTTCATACGTTGTTTAAGGATAGGGTCGTTGTTTGAGGCGTGTTCACCAAACTCAGGTTTCGGGAGCGCTCAAAAAAGTTTGGGAACCGCCGCTCTAGCCATTTTAGCGTAAGCGGTTGAAGTTTTTTTATCCATAGGTGTTCAAGTAACAAAATCCAATCGGCTGGGAAAAAATTCAATTTAGTTTCATTTTAGTCACATGCGCTTTATCAAGAAAAGAGATTGCAAACTATCTGTAAGTGATGGCAGTGTCAATGTCCTCAGCACTTGCAAAAAAACATCTTCCTATTTACGTTAGATTTTGCTGCTGAGCTACCCGCTGCAGCTGAATAATTTCAAATTTCCTGTAGGATAGGGTTTAACATTAGATGAAAGTTGAAACCCTTTCAAGCCTATATACAGGTCAGACTATGATTACTTGACAAAACTGTTTTCTTTTCGCCGACAAGTTAATGTGAAATCATTGATGAAAACGTTAACACTCCACATGATTGTGATTGAACCGGAACAATGCATGCTTAATCGTAACAACTAAATATCTAGAATGAATTCTGGGGTCTCAAACACGTGGGCAGCATGTTGCCCGCGAGAGCATTTTGTGGAGCCCGCGATGCTTTTTGGGAATTTTGAAATATTAATATTTAATTTATTTTGTTTATTCACCGGTGTTTAAAAGTGCTCGGCCAGCGTGTCAACAAGTTCATTTTAAACCAGCTATGTTCAACCCAAATGGCTTACTGAGCAAAACAATATGTCACTGTCTTAACCAGAGCCGCATAATGAGTGGCATATTAGTGTGGTCCGCACATTGAATGGCTTACGTTGATCTTAGCAAACTAAATTTAGCTTAAGCTAATGCACTGAATGCGTTCGAATCTTAACTGCAATGGTAACAGACGTGTTAAAGTCAGGGGCGTAACGAGGTTAGATGCCGCCCGGGGCAAGAAGCACGTTTGGCGCCCCCATGTTCGAACCTGAGATATTTTGGAAGTAAATGTAGTGTATAGAAGAAAGTGCTTGTGACATTGTGACTTTTCGGCAACCCTGTAGTCATTCGGTACTCCCACAGTGACAGGGCGCCCGGTGAATTGTGCCCCCCCTTGACCCCTCGTTATGCCTCTGGTTAAAGTGGTACTGAGAACTTCCTGCATGAAAAATGGCGAATTGAAGATTATAAAAATAAGAAGTGTTTGTCAATATATAGGGTACTTATCAAAGCAGCTAAAACTTAAAATGAGCCGCAAGAAGCCTGCGACTGGGCCGCGGATTGGACATAGCTGTTTTAAACGAACATGGAGAGGGCGAGAGATAAACTCCCTATAACTCACGATATCATTCGCAGGAAAAAAGATGCAAAAGCTGTTTCTAGTAAGTTTCAGGTACAGCCTTTTTTGCGTAAGCGTCATATTGCAGCTTTAGAATAGTCATAATGCGGCCCTGTTTTTTTTTTAAGACCTCGTTATGAGTTTGAGGCCCGTGGTCTATGGCCTATTTGCGTAATAAAAGCGACTTTGACACTGGATTGCTTCTCAGCCAAAGTTTGAGCTGCAACGCATATAAAACGTACATTGCCGCTATTTACTTTAAACTTGTACAAAAACAAAAATATACGATGTCCATTTAAAGCTACGGCTGATGCTACAGACAAAAGTAATACTGCATTTGTAGCACGGCAGGGTTAACAGAGAGGAATTTTTGCGATGGTATTGAACTGACGTTTACATCACCATTAGGTGACATGCAGCAAGCTGGTGCGCCAGAAACACCTGCGAAAAGCGTTACTCCTTGTTTTAACTTTCGGTTAGTGATCACAAGCACTTACGTGCAAGTTTGTATTTCATCATCACCAACTTGCACACGGAACTTAAACCTCAGGTAAATGCCAGCCATGACATGAATAATTCTTTAGCATTTGCAATGCTATATGCTATATATATATGCACACAGGCTGGCGACTGAAGTGCTTCCCTAGAAAATTTTTCGCCCCCCCCCCTGGAAAAATGTGTTGAACATGTTTTAAAACTATTGGACACAGTTCAAAAGATTTGTCCTCCTCTCAGAAAACTCTTCGCCCCCTGGCGTCCCAAGCTGGTTATGGGCCTGTATACACAATAATGCACGTAAAAAAGGAGAGAGGTAGAAGGGGGCCTTGGAAAAATTTGACATTTTCCTATAAAATTTTTAGCAAAAAGGTTGTTTTCTTAGTTTCGAGTGGAAAAAATAAAATTTCATCATTTTTGGCCCCCCTTAGAAAAATCCTTCGCTTCACTTGAAAAAACTACTATTGCCCGCCCTGTATAACATTATCCGACCTTCATGTACACAACGTTTGATTAATCATAGACAATATGGAAAACATAGTGCTTTGATCAGGTTCGACTAAAGGCTGGTGTAATAGGTTCCGTAAGCAGTGTCGTTGATTTGCACTGAAGTATTTCTTTGGCTTACGCATCAAAACCTTGATTACCCTGAAAATTTTTGGTGCAACGTTCGGAATTGGGGGGGGCATTGCCCCCATTGCCCCCCCCTGGCTACGCGACTGGCCAGG
>Ga0210059_1002920_pt1 | contig 27056 bp, 14 predicted proteins | sample Ectturendosymbi2_FD_188042 | JGI IMG/M metagenome (GOLD analysis project Ga0210059, IMG submission 188042) | Ecteinascidia turbinata endosymbiont from Florida, USA - Sample 2 (SPAdes) (version 2) | ecosystem: Host-associated > Tunicates > Ascidians > Unclassified | place: Key West, Florida... | reverse complement strand
AGATTTTTTGGGAGTGACGTCATATGTGAAGCAGCTTTAGGGTCATTTTGGCACATGTTGCCCGGCCTAGGGCCCAACTGCTAGGCCAAAGTTTTTCGCTGAAATTTTCATTGGAAACTAGGACTCGAGTCCGAGTCTTTTGAGCCTTTGATCGACTTGCTAACGTTTCTGGTTCAAAAGTTATGATCTGAAATAAACAAATTAACTAATTATCTAATTAGCTAAGTAGTCTAATATTTTTACTAACTAACATCATAACTTTTGAACACGAAACCCCAGCAGGTCGCCTAAAGTATCAAAAGACTCGGATTGTAGCCTAGTTTGCAGTAAAAACTTCAGCGAAATACTACCATCTAACGGTTGGCGCCCAGGGCCAGGCAAAGTGGGCCAAGGTGGCCTAAAAGTCCTCCACTTATGACGTCACTCACGGACAATCCCCACCCCCCACGCAAAAAATTTGTTTTCGAGTCTAATCTACCAGTCTGGCCGCGTTTTTTGATACTTTTACCAGGTCTGTAGAGCATACAGGAGCGGAGAAATTCCCGCGCAAAGCCACGTGCGAATAAGCTGTTTTTTTCGAACCGCTTGAATTAACCCGGCTCTCAAAGTGAAGTGACCACTATGGCCATCTTTCGCCCAACTTGTGCTTTAAGCATTGTCATTCGAAATGCAGTATTTGTTTCCTACTTGCAGCGCAAGCATGACTTGGCATCCAACAAATGGCTTCGATCAATGTTCGTATTTAATTACTTCCAGGACATTGAGCTTATATCAACAGTTGATATAAATGCATCTTCTTTTCAATGAAAAAAGAAAAAATGTTTGAAATTGACACAAACGCGGTTGCATTTACGTGAGATGCAAGACCAACACTTTTTCTTGTCGAAGAATTCAAATCTATGAAATTTGCCGATTCAGTAGCACATGCAACGATATTCCGTTTTGTAACAATCGCATAAATCTAAAATGCAAGACGTGTAACAACTGCTCGGTCGTCCTGAAAGTGATTACAGAAAGTGCAGGCTCATCCGAATTCACTCATGCAGATAGTGAATTATTGCATGAAAAGGTTAAAGTCTGTCAGACCATGAGACAAAGGTCGCTGGCGCGTCGGAGTAAGTCATTAACCGATTGCGTCACATTCTCGTTTCATGTGAAGTGCCAAGTACCAACCGCGCTGGAAATGTTCGTGACTGTGCACTTCGTTGCCACAGTTGTTCTGAAACAGAGTGGCAATTTTTGCTTCGTCACTATAGTCTAGGATGGAAGGTGTTTCCGACCTTTTTCTGACCATGCACCCCTTCATCATTTCGAAAGATGAGCATTTATCCCCTACGATTTCTGATGCCAAATGACCGAGTAAAATAACAAAAATCCACAGGTTTTTTAATAGAACTTTACGATTTATAGAAATATGAAAGTAAACTCCGTTTTTATGTCTCAAAGTTAATTTGTTGCTGCTGGTATATGTATAAATATTTGGAAATAAACAAAGTATAACTATGTTTTCCCCCTTTTTCCCTTCTGTTGCCAACCGTAGATGTATCCCTGCAGAGAGGCAAATGTACCTCTAGGCCTAGGGGCATGCGTTGCAACAGAAACCGACGTGGGTTGTAATGTCTTACAGGGGTTAAGGTGTTGCTTCAACTGACTAGGTTTCACAAAATTACGCTTTTTAATGTTGAGCTTGAGAAAAATCAAAATTTTGATATCAAATTTCAATAAGGAAATTGTCATCATTTCTTATTTTCTTGACAAGCGTATGAAAGCCTCTAGCTGACATCGAGAAATCCACCGTGGGGTGAATTACTCTTTAAAACACATGTCAGATGGATTCTTACCATCTTTTGTAAGTTTTGTTAACACCAGTGATTTTAGAAAAAGGGCAGCCACTATCAGCGAAAGAATAAAAATTTCATGAACATATCTAACAGGAAGACATTAGATTGGGAATTGGGGGTGATAAAACTGACCTTCCACTGGCGACCACCCTGGTTTTTGTGCTATTAAAAAAAAACTGTAGTCAAACTTGAAAAAGCAGAAAAAACGTTGGAGAAGTTAAAGAGTGACGAGTATACGCAACTAGTGTTTGCTTTGAATGCTTGTACGTCAACGTATTTTCTCAAAGAGAAGTTCCGCTTTCGTTAATTACCGGAAAAAATTTGCAGTGGATGCGTGCACACTTGACGAACTCGCATATTGTTTGTTTGAGCGGAAACCCAAAATAAATCATTTTCACGCTAGCCTGGCATTCTCGTCGTTTGCAACCGCTCTGTTATTATGACTCATCCCTACTCTTGGCTTGTGCATGTCCGTACCCCTGGGTGTCAGAAGGACTTTTTCCAGGGGAGCCAATAGCGGGTTTTTCCAGATGTAGTCAAAAGATTTTATCAGGGGTTGGGCCAAAGGTATTGAAATTTTTATTTTTCTCTCTCGAAATGAAGAAAACAACCTTTTTTGCTAAAAATGTAATAGGAGAATGTCAAATTTGAAAATCGAGTGGGGCCAAAGCTCCCTCTGACCCCCTTCCAACGACCTTGTCCGTACCCATGGTAGGGAACGATTTGATGCGAAAAACTTTACGGCAATCGGGAACACTTGCAAGCTGAGTGATAAGTTGGGTCAACCGTTTGAGTGCCGCTCTAATGAATTGTTGCATATGGGAAGCATGCCTCTATCTGCTATTGTCTCGCCAGGCCCGACATAACTGACATGGCGAAGTTGGGTGTGCTCAGGAAGTCTCACCTAAAAAATGTACTGCTTTATGTTTAGGCTCGTAATGAAAGATATATGCTGCATGTTTCAATCTTGAGCGTTTGAAAACTCCAATCGATAGAGTTCTATTAAAAAGGTTTGATTATTTCTTGCATTAACAATTTTTAGCCAATCATATTCTGAACACCTCAATTGCAAACATACAGCACCTCCAAGCTTATTGCAGTGATAATGTTTGCGGTCATCTGAACGTACATTAACTTTTTGCTACAGAAAGCGTAACAAAGACGCTCGAATGCTTTATTTTTGCAGAACGTTTCGAGGAAAAACACAAATAAAGGCAACTCTAGAAAAATGTCAATGCATTTTGTGTTCAGAAAAATGCATCGGCGTTTTTACCTGCCTATTGAGAAATAATAGAAACACAACCACATTTCAACGGAGAGTTCTGGATAATCCACAATACGATTCACATTCAAGTAAAACCTTATCCGCACGAGACACGCGTTATTGCGTCACCGCTTGCCGTTTAGCAAACATGCCTGGACTGGCATGGGTTGTTTGCATGAAAGACGCATTGTCGCGTGGGTGACCGACGTTGTCGATTATGCGGTAGACCAAACACCAAAACGAAGGTAGCTGCCCTTCCACGTCGAGCTGAACATGTCATAAAGGTATTAATCGGGGCGCTGTTAGTGAGATATGAACGGCAGCAAACATTTAAACAGAAGGTGGGCGCAGGCATGTTGAACTGTGAGATAACGGTGTTACGATAAACCGATTTCTAAAAAATTCAAAGGTTCCGTTGCTGAACAAACTTTTCTATCAAATGTCAGACTTTTATCGTGGAGTTACAAAATTCACTGAAAAGTATGAAAATTTTTTAGTTGTAGGCTAAATATAGATCTTTGTAGTGCACTTTCATGTCACAATATTTTAAGTCGTAAAAGTGCGTAAGATGTAGAGTTTTTCCAAGTTTTGAAAAATAACTCTTCAAATGAAGTTTTTTTATATTACAGTAATTTTTCTGTACTGCAGCAACTAAGTTTTGCGCAGTAGTCAGCCGCACTCTTGCACTGTTCATTTGGTTTATTGGAAAATGAGCGTAGCTTTTGTTCCACGGAACAGGTTCGATTTCGCGATATATGAGATTTCTCTTTATTTCAACGCTTTGCATTCGATGCTTGGGAAATGTTGGGTAAATGCAGGCAACAAGGAAGTTCTACATCACCAAAGACATGCGTAACCTTAAAATTGGGCCAGTGAAAAGGATAACTCATCATCAGATCATCTCAGAATGCGGGGGCAGCATGGATTCTGTTGTGAAATAAACACGAGTATAACTTTTTGGTCTAATTTGCAAATTTGCTTGAAACCTTATAACATCAAACGTAATTTTTCGATTCAAGACGAACGTAACAGAATTTGTTATCAAGCATGTTGTCCAGGAAGTCCCTTTTTAGCCTAACTCTAATAGCATTGAGTTTATTTGCTAATATTAGCTGCTGCTTAAACGCATAGTACAATCTCGCGTTTAGCCTGTAATGCTTGACATTGACTGAAAAGCCATTTAATACGAGTAAAAAGCACTTGACTGGGGTACATTTCTTTACGAAGAGAAGGTATATTTCTTTACCAATGGAACAACTAGTTCAAACAAATTCGCTCCGCATTAAATTTAATTAAACCTTTTCACAACGTCGATGTTTTGCATGAAAATTAAGAAAATTTCGAAAGACATTTGTGCTTATTTTAGACATGAGCAATAGATTTGAAATAATCACCTTGCAATTCTAATCATGGCAGAAAACATAACATTTTTGGATTTAAAGACTGGTTGTTTTTATGTTTTACTGCTTTATATCTCCTGCTCGTGATACGTTTCAATCGTACAACAAAAATAAAAACTGCAGCAGTTACATTATCCCTAATTGCACGTGCGTTTTGTTTTAGCTAGTGATTGAATTTGGCATATTATTGTGTAGGTGTCGTTTTTTGTTTCTAAGCGCAGTATAGAATGTTAATAATCATTTTCATGTTGGCAATTGCTGTAAACGTGCAAGATTTACTTAACACGTTTTCGGTCTTCGAGGGTTTTTAGCTTTTTAGACAAGAACTTTACCTTTACCGCCTTAGTTTTCCTGTGTGACGGACAAAGCGTAATGTCTTGAAAGGTTTTCCGCCATAATTCTAATATACAGTATGCAAATGTTGATTTTTTATTGGTTGTTGTGCCTTGAAGATGTTAACTCTCTAACCAGTCGTGTAGTCTGGGAAAAGCGATGGAACGCCCTTTCACAAATTTTTCGAACAGGGTCGGAGTCAACTAATGATTTACTGTTTACTGTGGCTCAAAATTATAGAGCTTTAGTGGTCCTTTCCTTGCAGAATCTTGCTTTGGAAGATTTTCAATTTTAATGATTAACATTTTTTGTTTGTTTTATTTGTATATATATATACATACTTTTTTTTGTATATTTTTTCAACTTAGCGTTGCCCCCAGACCTCTTTTGGACGCAACACCACTGTTCTTCATTCTATAAGAGTATTTTTTCGCTTTTACATTGGGTGTGATTTCTCTTGTAGGGTAGAAGAAATCAAACTTATTGTCATGAATCCGCATTTTGCAAAAAACGTTTGTTAAAGCTCTTGATCAAACAAACATGCAATTTTGCGTTTTTAGGTCGATAAAAATCCATTATTTTCAATCACCACTTTATAATCAACAACGAGACAGCAAAAACCTAATAATGTGCATAACGCTGAATAAAAGATTGCATCTGCATCCACACTAAGATCTGTGCACAGCAGTGGTTATTGGACTGGAACTTAAAGGAAGAGTGCCAAAGCAAACAATAGTGTCTACTTCAATGAAGTTCCGAAAACAGAGGGGTAAAACATGTCTCGAGTCAAAGTTCTTGGGTCAGTGGCGTGCAGCGGTCTGTTGATGCCCGGGGCAACTGCTTGATTGGATGCCCCCTACCAAGTTTTAGTACTGAGCAGTGGCGTATGGTAGTCATTGTTACTGGATATGCGCTGCTTGTGGCGTCACAATATGACATCATATTCAGGTTTGCAACCAACGTTTTGGCGAATTTCGTTGACACAACATGCATATGTAGCGACGCCGGAGCGGCGGTAGGGCAGGAGGAGCAGGCAGTAAAAGAGTTTAGGGCAGTGGAAACTTATAAAAACTAAAAATTCATTACCTATTATGTTTGTTTCTGTTCATCAGCAATGTTGACCTCAAAAATAGTAACAGGAATTTTAGAAAATCATTCTGAAATTTCTGGGTCTCGAAAAGCTGCCGTGACTATGTTTCGAGTCGATCTTGATTAACTACGAAATTAACGGTAGCTACGATAGTTTTATGAAAAGCAGTGTTATTAGAGGTGGGGGTGAAGGGGGTACAAGCGCATCCCCAAAAGTTTTGATTTGCTGAGAATCTGGGCAACATCCTGAAAATCCGAGTGAAAATGGCGCCCAACTTTGCTTAACTTAAAAAAACGTCGCCCAAGGTTTGCAGAAAAACACATGAAGACCTTCACTGGAGATCACATCAAAAAAGGTCTTGATGATCTTTGCGGGAGAGAATTTGTAGGCAAAAGTTGGACAAAAAACTCTTTGGGGAAATTTAGGGAAACTCGGGAAAAACCCTTCGCAACTTCAAAAATTTGCCTGTTCCTAATGAAAAGGCCCCTCCGTCCTCGTTGCTCCCGTTTTGAAAGGACTGAGGGATGAAATGCCCCCCGTCATGCTTCCACCTTCCGGCATCCCTGTGCATAGTATTCTACACATTCTCTTTACACGTTGTTGTAGGCTACAATTTGTCACCGTAATGAACATAAATTATCAGCGGTATCCTGAGACAGCAGTTCATAACTGCAAAAATACCCGGCAACGCGTTAAAACAGGGGAGTAGAACACACGCAGTGCTACGTCAGCGCAGTTCACAACTGCAAAAATACAAGGCTGCACGAATGTCTCGTTGCACATAAAGTACACAAGAAAATTTTCGTTTTTTGTTATGTTGCTGTTGTATGTACAATACTAAGCAGAAAGAACAGATACGGACTTTTGCGAGCCATTATGATCAATCCGCCTGAACTGCCAATTGATGACGAAGCTCGAAACGAAGCACATATTGCAAGCACAGATGTGCGACTGTATTAGCACAAAAAACGAAATGGAAAACCAATGACGCATCATAAAATCAGCTAAATCAAGCACGTTGAAATTGGACAGTTTTGAAATTTGACTCAGAAAATCAATTAGACGTTCACAATTATCTTCAGTGTTGATGTAATTGGACCCAACCAAAAAAATCACCCATTTTGAAAACTCCATTAAAAAAACAATAATAAAACCCACCAAAATCCCGGTCTTAACTTTTCTTTTGAAATATGTACTGTGAAGTAAAAAGCAAAATAAGCAGCAAGCTTGTACAGTGAACTGCAAATTTTTTTAATGAAAGAAAACGAACAGCAACGAAATTTGAAGGACTTGAAAAAAGAGAAGCATAATTCGAACAGTTTGAGTAAGTTCTACTGGTTGTCTTCTTCAGCTCTGTAAAATCGGCATATTTTAATCAATTTTTCTTCCTTCTCTGGATCCAAGCTGTTTCTGATGTTGGACCATACCAAATCATGTTTTGAAAAAATACACTATATATACGCTGAACTAGCAGGGCATGTATAAAATTGACGTGAAATTGCAGAGTTTGTGTGGGAGTTGCTTTTCTCTGTTTGCTGTTGGCATTCTTGCTAAGCTTTGCCGCTTAGGAGTGAATTGACCAACAACACTTTGCGAAAACAAAGATGGGGTACATTTATGTACCCTCAATTAGAACGCCGTAATAGGTATAGCAAGTTATTATTGTGTGTTTCTGCAAATGGTGATATTGCATAATGCAATAAAAACAATTCAAAATGGGGTTTTTGAGTTTTTTTGAAAAAAGAATAAAAACCTGTTTCTTTTCATAAAAACAACAAACCCGGATTTAAAAAAACAGGAGGGTTGGATTAAAAAAATCCTGACTATCTTTCAATCCTTTTTTTGTGATTTTCTCTTTATCGTAAGATCTGGAACAAGTCACGTCACTGTCAGGGTGACTGGGCGTGCGCCGTACACCTGGAGTGAAAGACGCTGGTAATGAAGAAAGGGAGAATTACCGGCATTTGAATACGTAATAATTAGTGTTGACAACAAAGCAAGTTTCGAAAAAATTAAATCCATTCAGCTTGTGTTCGTAGACTTACAATTGGAAAATCATCTAGTCACAGCATTTACATTTTTGTAATTTCACTCTTTGGATAACCCTCCTGCCCTGGTATGCCCGGGGCCTGCACATCGTTCGCCCTCCCCTTTGCACGCCATTGTCTTGGGTTTTAGTTGGTAATAGTTTCAGGACATGCAGTACAAAGAGACTGCGACATGTCCGTCGAACTAATATTCCACCGTGAAGGAATGCGCTGATGGTTTGTGACACCGTAATGTGAGACAGCCGTTGCTTTCGAAAATATTCACTAGAGTTAAGAATAACTGCTCTTTTGTGAGAATTCGCGAAGTCCTTTTTCGCTTGCAAATGTTGATTTATTGTGAAATTTTTGCAGCATATGCTACTCATATAACTATTACTTTAATTTTGAAGCTTGTAAGTATATCAACAACTGCAAACTCACATAATCGATAAAAGAAAAAGTTATAGAAGGTTAAACATAAAATATTTCCAGTTTAACACTTATGCTTGTACTATGAAATTTGGTGAATTGATCACTTACTGATAGGCTGTTTTTTGCTCATTTGTGCTACAATATGATTTCTTTTTATATGTTTGGACTAAATTGTACTGCTACATTTATCATATCGTTGGATGACTGTTCTCATTGAAAGAAAAAGTGTTGTAGGTCATACTTAACGTTGCAAAGTAAAAACTAGATGAAATAGCGATTTGACAACAAAGATATTTTAGAGCTCTTCATGAACTTCCACGTCTGAATACCACTACCAGCTCATGTCTTTTGTTCACCCAGCAGTTCTGCAGTAATCCGTCCATTCAAATGTACACCTGAGCTGTTGAGATTTATGCAATATGGGTTTTCCTAAGTGCAGGCGACAGTAGTAAGTACGGGAACAGAGTTTCTGACTCCACTGAAAAGTGAACGTCGGTAGTTTTACAATAGGATTAACTAATAAACATGGTAAAATTCACTAAAATTTAGCGTCTTTTTGTCTTGCAGTATAGTTTTCTTAGTGTAGGTAGCATATTTTCTCTTGAGTAAAGTAGAATATATGTTCTCTTGAGCAGCATATTTTTCTCCTGAGCTGAATAACAAAAATCTAAGAAGCACACACGTTGAAAGAACCATTGTTCTAAAAAAACAATTTTCGAAAAATTGTCCATCAAAGTAAATGAAGCCCATGTTGTAACAGATAACAGTTAATCGCACAAGCCATATCCATAACCGCTGGTATGTGACTATGGGCCCTGGGGTTTCAAGTTCTACAAAACAGCGGTTTGAAGTATTACATGCGTAATTGCCTGGTGACAAAGTGCTTTATTTCGCAAGGTTATTATCGATATCAATCGAATTGTATATTTTTTAATGTTTTTCAGCCATTTAAGCCAGGTACGGCAGAATGCACAATAGATTTCTTTGTTGCATTTTGCTCAAAATCACAGCAATTTTCCTCCTTTCAACTACTCCATTGAACGCCATTGGTGAGTCGCAAGTTAGTGCTTGTTTTCATATTGGTAATCAATTGAAACAGCTTGGATGGTATTATTACACTGGAAATATACCAAGGGTGATAGGAAGTGGAATACCAGAAACCTATGTGTTTGCTCGTGTGTTTCTGTTTAGGAAGATGATTGGGTTCTTTATCATAGAAACAAGAGAAACAAAATGTTCCCTTTTTAAACTGTGAAAATGATACATTTTGCCACCAATGCCGTACCCAACATTGTAATTTAATTTCTCCAAGCTTAGTCCAAATCTTCTAAATTACACATTGTTTATTGGCTGCAATCACGTAGTTGCAGAATGCCGCTTTCGCAGAATCATCTTTTATTGTTATATAAAGCGCTTTCAGATTTGATTTTACCATACTTCGCATCAGTCAGGACTTTGTTAACAAGTAACTTCCCACTGTAATAAAAGAATGTACGATTTCATTAGCATTTAATATATCTTCCATTTAGTTTGTTCAAATAAGATCGAGTAAATAAGTACGATGCTGGTTTTTTTGCTCAGAAGGTCATTCTGTGCATCCTGACACTCATCGCTTACGGATTGGTTTGAGAATTTTTGGAGGGTTTGTCCGAAAATTGACGTTGCTATCCTAATCGTGTTTTTGTTGTCGGCGTTACCAAAAGCCAAGTTTTCAAATTTGCTTGGGTTTGTCTCAGTTTACTAAAATATTTTCTGCAATAGCGAACCTGAGAACATTTAGCAGAAACTCTTCCTTCGTACGTATGCAGTTTCGCATGGAAAAAATCTAATTTTCCACAGAATTTCAAAAAATCAATAAAAAATGCAGAAAATTTGAAACGAAAGTAATACAGGTAAAAGTTGGTATTTTGCTAATAACCTTGTTCACTGAAAGCACATTTTGAATCACTAGATCCGAATTTGATTCAAAAGAGAGCAAACACTCTTCTGTCAGTGCCATCCTACTATTTGCAGTACATCAGGTCAAAGTTTCATTTTTAATGGCTTGTTTGCCTGAGAATATATTAACGCAGTGCATTTGCTTGCAACGAAGGCCAAGGTGGAGGTAGAAAAGTTTGGGAAGAATTCATCCGCCAGGATGCACTAGATCGTGACCGCTTCCACTACGGCGACTTTCCTGAAGACTTCGGCTGGGGCACAGCAACTGCTGCTTATCAAATAGAAGGTGCCTGGGACGAAGATGGAAAAGGAGAAAGTGTGTGGGATAAATTCACTCACGAAGCTCCTTGCTGGTAAGCGGTTTAGGCGTTGCAAAATTTTTACGAGGTGAAGATTTTTGGTAATTATTATATGTGAATCCCGCAGTAATTACTTTATCGAAAGCCTGAATCAAGTTCGGTTTTACTGATATGTTCAAATTCATTATACATTTCAATGCAGCCGCACACAGCTGCAATTTCCGCCATAACAGCAAATCAAATATTATACTATTGTATTTTCTTTTCTTAGGCTTTTGCAAAACATGACAGGAGATGATGCGTGCAAATCGTATGTCAAGTTCGATGAAGATCTCAAATTAATCAAAGAGCTTGGCTTGACTCACTACCGGTTTTCGATATCCTGGTCGCGTTTATTCCCCGATGGCAAAAAGACTTCGGGGCCGCTTCTTACCGGCGTGAACTATTACGATTATGTCGTGAACGAGTTGACCATAGCAGGGGTAGAGCCAATGATCACGCTCTTCCATTGGGATCTCCCGCAGGCCTTACAAGCTGAGTTTGGCGGATTCAATAACAGTGACATCATCCAGCATTTTGCTGATTATGCAGATTATGTTTTCGAACACTTTGGAGATCGCGTGAAGTACTTTTTCACCTTCAACGAGCCGTGGAGCTACTGCAGCCAAGGACATGGCTTTGGGGTGGCAGCGCCTGGCGTTATAGAACCTCAAATAGGAACTTACTTGTGCGGTCATAACATGCTTTTATCGCATGCTGAAGCTTATAAAAGGTATTACGACTTCCTGAGCATAGGTTTACGATTAATGTAATTGTGCTAACGATTGAATTCGAGTGCTTAAACTTGTGCAAACTTCTGAAACAACGTTAGATCAAAGCAGAGCTTTTTTAACTGAGGGGCACGTGAGGTTTCGTATGGGGGCGCAAAAGATGACAAACTGTCCATAAGTTATGAATAAACATTCTTTCACGACCATGCTGGGCAGTGAATTGTCGAAGATGCGACAACAACACATGAATGCTTTGATTGCATATACGCTTATTTTCTCCCGAATGTTTAGGTCACTATATGTTGAAACATATTGATTTGCTACTAAAATTGCAGGAAGTGGGTGAATGGCACTAGTCAAATGAGGCGTGTCTCAGAACCTCTGGATTTGACACTTCACTTAATTTTAGAATTGCTTTGCTTTCTAGAGTCAGCGAGTAAACGGTACGGTTTTTAAGTAAACCAAGATCTGTTTGAGAGTTGAGTGTTTTGAGCTGTTTTTTTTTGTTTCGGCAACTAGTGTTGAACTCTTCTATAAATTTGACACAAATTAATCTTCAATAACAGCCAGCGTCGTGTGCCTGCCGGTGAAAGGAATTTTCAAGTGATCGCCAGTCTCTCGCCGAACTGTTGTTACATAATGTACAGTGAACACAAACAACGTTTTTTGAAGTGTGAGCCTTACTCGATCCTATGAAGCTGATTTCAGCATTAACCTTTTACTCTTTGCAAACTACATAATTTAATATTTTCTCAAACAACGACTCATTGTATTGTTCGAAGCAAACGCCCAAATCAGCGTCGTTGAGGTAAATTTTCTAATTATGGTAATTACAGTAGGTTTATTGAGAGCGCAAACGAGTGATAATGGAATCTTTTACCTGATTAAAATAAGAAAGGAATGGTTTGCTTTTGGTTTCACTACTCAGCTTGTATAAAACTATGCGTTGGTGACTGATATCATGTAATCTTTTATGTTGTTGTCAGGGCTCGTTAAGCAGTCGTGCACTGGTCACCATCTGGCCCCATAATATTAAGGATAAACGGAGATGAAAAAGTGAAAGCCCTAATGATGATTTTATTTTTTTGATAGTAGCAAAAACACAAGATATTTTTGAATCAATTACCGGATTGGTCTGCTTCTCCTCTTGAAATTTTTCACGTTCCTTCCTATTACAAAGTTCGAATGCGCTTACCGTTTACTTCAGCATATTTTGTGGAGTTTTTACTGCAGATCTGCGCAAATTGTGATATGTTTGTGTTGATTGTTGAAGTAATACCCCTTCAATACTGTTTTCATTCAGAATATTGTCTTTTACAACACAAAAACAACTAACTTCACGCATTTCTCTTTAGTTTTTTTCAAAGAGTTGGGTAGCATGCGAATATAGCCGTTTGAGGACGTGCATATGTTTATTTCTTAACAAGGAGCTTTTAGAATGGTGGAGCTTGTTTTTTGCAAAAGCAAATTCTTTCAAAATAATCGATGGCAAAGCTGTTGAAATTTCTGTGACAGTATATCAGTAGCCTGCTTATGGTAAAAATATCGTGTCAACAAGTCTTCGTTTTAACCTTTATTAAACCTTTCAACTGCTGGCATACTGAAAAACGGTTTGCAGCTAAAATAAAAAAGTCCTTTTTTCTTGAAAGGTATCACGAAACTTATGGTGACACAAGCGATGCTACCGGTGTTTCCATCACACTTAATACCGAATGGTTCGAGCCACTAGATCCAGAAAGTCCTGAACACTGGGATGCCGCTGATCGCTACATACAATCCGAGTTTGGGTGGTTTGCTCATCCTATATATGTGAATGGAGACTATCCGGAACTGATGAAAGGTTAGCAAAGAGCTGTTACAGTCTTTGGGATTTACAGTAAAAGCTGATTGGCAGGAGGGAACAACTGTGTCCGACCGATCGCAACGCCAATTTTACACTTGATTCATCACTTTTCGATGCGCATGCAAGACTGTCTTGTTTTGAGTTTCCTGTAAATACCGTCATCCAGTTATTTTCATGAAACGAAAAAGGCTCTTTTCATTCATACAAGATTTTACCCACCAGGGGTTGTTAAATAACAGCACGCACGAAATGATCAGTCCTGCTATAACGTTCACACGAAGTTTGACTTAACAGTGAAATACATTTCAGTTGTGTAGTTCCTGTCTTTTTGCGAGATCGACCAACACTGAAAAGTTTTTGGCTGTTTTATGTGTTAACGATAGCCAACAAGTGATATTATTTTCTGACGTGACTTTTCGGCCACAGTTCGATTTGGCGACACGACAGTTTTGCGACAGAGCAACTATAAAAGCTCCAACAAATCAATTACATTGCACAACAAAGACAAAACCAATTCGGTCCCAGATTTGTTCACAGCTGATGGTTTAAAATTACACCCTGACACTAAATTAAAGTGCGGCTAATTCTCCTTCTCACCGAAGTTTTGTTGTTAACTTTTCGTCTTAACCAACTTTTTTTTGTACGACTTACTGCCAAGTTGTCGATTAGTTGGTTGTTAACACATTAACACCGAAACGCAGGTTTCGGATGGAGAATGTGAGGTTCTGAAATACAACATCTTCGGCAGTTTGCGAAAGAAAATGAACCTGAACATATTTTTGCGCTGTGTGTATTGTAGCACTGCGAGTTAACTCATGTTATAAACAACTTTCCTTGCTGAGCAAAGTAATTTTTTTTCTTGTAACACTTGTAGTTCTGTTGGTTTTAAAAAAGATTTAAACGTGCAACAACGTGCAGAGTTTATTTCTAGAAATGATAAGGAACAAGACTCAGCAGGAACCGCAGTGGTCATGGATGGGTTCACGGCTTCCAGAGCTTAGCGACGAAGAAAAACGCATGCTCAAAGGATCCTCCGACTTTTTCTCAGTTCAGATGTATACTTCAAGACTAGTGGAGCCCTATTATAATTTCCTTAACAACAGCCTCGTGCACTTCATGACTGATAAGGATGGACACCAGACTTGTGACGTTCGCTGGACGAAGTCTCCAGGTAAGCTTTGACAGTTGTCATTCATCAGGGTCTCAAACAGCGGAACCAGCAATGTTACAGCTTCAACCATATAGGCGTAGCCAAGGGGTGGGTCAGGGGGCCATGCGCCCCAGATTTGTAGCATATCTAGTCGTTTTGTACTGTGACAGGCCGTGTCCCAAACAAAATACTGTTGCTCGCTTAAAGTCAAAATATTCCCCCCCCCAATTTTGGGTTCGCAACGCCACTGGCTTCAACTTTGGTACGATAAGAAGCACTTGGATTTCAACTTCACTATCATTGAAAAAGGCTACCCCATTGTTAGTGTAGTCAGAAGCTGACCACGCATCCCAGTATCACTTACAACGTATACAAGAAGGCTGCCAGTGATCGTTACATCTGTTGAAGCCTCAGTAGCATGACCAATGACTTTTTTTCTAAGCCCAATGCTTGACGATTTTTTTCGATTAGACTATTCTTCCTTCTTAAACCTGTTTAATTAAATATCAAGTCTTGTTAACTTCAAAGCAGATAATAACTAACGTCACAGGATGTAGATTGCATATTACGATGTTCAAATATGCTGTTTTTCGCTATTGTGGATTATCTCGAATCCACTTGCGCAAACAGTTTGCCATTCTTATTGCTCAGGTTTTACCATTCTTGCAACATTTTAAATTGTACATAAGAAATATTGATAACATGCTTTAAATGTTGGACTCTTATCATTAACTAATCATGTCTAGTTTCCTGGATAATACCTAAATGATTAGCTTTAATATTTAAGGCAAACTTAGTGGACTCTATGGACAACAGAGCATAAGAGGGACAACCTTTTAAATACGACTAGCTTGCTTCTTTCTATGCGTGCTAAAATTTACTTCCGAACGAATCCATCCCGTTTTTGTTTCACAATTCATTCCTTTTCAGACTCACCGTGGTTGTTTGCTGTTCCTTACGCGATACGGCGCTTGCTGAATTATATCAAGATGGAATATGGAGACATGCCCATATGGATAACAGAAAACGGTTATGAAGATAATCCTGTCTACGACGATTACCAAAGAATATTCTATTACAAGTCTCACCTGAATGAAGTTCTGAAAGGTAGCATTTCTTCGATCGGCACTGTTCAGTTGTTATGTTATGCAATGTTAAGGTCAGTCACATGCGGAGATACCAAAAAATTTACAAAGAAGCATTTGCAGTCAACTTGAAAACTCAGTAAATCTAAAACCATGCTTCTGAAAAACAGCAGCCCTCCAGAACTGCAATATTTGTTATACGATGCTTTAAGTAAAATTTTCTTCGAAACAATTTCATTTAAGCTTAGGCTATGGGTCATCTGAACTGAAAGTACCGAAAAATTTTTGCGTAGAGGACATGATCTTAAAAAGTATGACTTATGTAACATGTTGTCATTCCATTTGATAGTCATTCTCCAGTGTGATGTAAGCTACGAATTACGTACTGTGTCTGTGCTACAAGAACTGCGGCGGCCGCTCGCGTTTGCCTGACCGTTATTTTGCGGCAGGGAGTGGCATCATAAAGAAAAGCTCTTGCTTGCATTGTTCAGCTCATAAAAGAGTACTGGTGGCTGTGCAACATTTGCACATACCTGATCGTTTTTTTCCCGACAATAGATTTGCCGCAATCAACAACAGCAGCACACAAACAAGGCAAACAGTATGCTTTTGTTTTCACCGGCCAGTATCATAGTCTGGCAACAGCGAACAGCAGTGAATTAGGGATTAATGGCTTTTAGCTAATTTCCACCCCTGCGCTAATGGAACGGTCGCTGTTTGAATTGCGGCAAAACGCTTTTCACAGTGGTCTTCTTTAGATTAGTTGCTGCATCCAACTGTTTGCATTGCACTGTAATGTAAGTTGGTGAACTTTTCCATGTTGCAGTGCAAAGGTAATCTTTTCCAGAGTTCATGGAATCGGTGAAAATAGTAAATTATTTTTAAAGAATACCATACGCCCGTGACAATCCTTGGGTAGCTTGCAACGTCGATGGACTATGACAAATTTTACCGTTTAGTACAGAGGTTATCAATCTTTTTTCTCCCGTTTACCCGTTGCCAGCTTCCTAACATAAGATTTACCCTTGTTTTTTGTTTACTCACTAGCACTGTAGAAAAAAACAAAGTATTTTAACTTCAGCATTGTTAAATATACCCCCAGGACAGGCACAATTTACCCCCGGTTGAGAACCCCTGGTTTAGTGCATCATTTGCAGTAAAGGGCCGGCCTTGTGGTGAAAATTCCTACTAAAGAGATTTCTTGAGGAACCCGAATTAGATGCTACGGTTAGGTACTGGTGAGCGTTAACCAGTGGCGGAGCCAGCCCAAAATTTGGGAGGCGCCAAAAAATTTTGGGGGGGACAAAATGCTTGATTTTAGGCGAATAGCACTATTTTTTTGGAAAAATGCCTATCAAAGCACAAAATAACTGTATTTTCTGAAACTTTTGGGGTGGTTATGGCCCCTCTGGCCCCCCTGGCTATGCCTATGGCGTTAACCAGTCTCGCTGCATGATAATTTTGAAACTGAAAACAGAAAGCTTAAGATAAACTAGTAAAGGTTGCTTTTTGGGAGACGCTTTGACGTCGGGCTTAAGAAAATTCTTTCAGTTCTTCCAACAAATCCCAACGCGGCAAAACGATTTTTGAACTTCTCACACACAAATAGAAGTGTCTTTCGCTTCGTTTCTGCGTTATTAAGCAAAAATTGGTTATAAGAAGTTTGCAATATTGCATTCCAGGGGCCGGATAGCAGCCAAGAAAGCTTTAGCGCATAAGCAATGTCAAGACAAAAGCAAATGTTTATTTTCTCAATCTAACAAAAAACCGCTTCGTGCGTTACCCCTCCATTTTCAGCTTACTGACCAGCTGTGAAGTGGGGCTTTCTGCAATTGTTGTAATGAGTACGCAAGTCTGGGAACCAACACAGTTTTTGCGGGATGGTGTTGCGTTGTTATGCCGATGGTGTCTTGCACAAGAGGTCAGCCAATTCGTAACAGTACAGATCTACGGAAGCAAGGCCGTTGAATGGCTCTCAGCACTTCGCAGTCCGTAAGAAACTCTTCGGATGCAGACTAGGTTTTTGAATTGTTTTCCTTGTATGTATTCTAATACAGTATACAGAGAAACTCAAGCTGAGATCAAATGCCTGAGCGTGTAACTAACGGTAATAACGACACACCGTGCCCAACACTAGGCTACAGAATAGAACAGAATGATTTCGCCACGAAACAGTTGACCGCAAACGTTAAAGGGGCTGAAACGGAGTTGAACGGGAACACTTAACCTAAGAAATTTCATTGTACTTGGTTTGTACTCCCTTTACCCTTAGGGGTACATTCGGTTATTTGAAAGGGTACATTTATTGTGCAGCCGCAACAAATGAACTTTGAGACATGAAAATTGAGTTTACCTTTATAGTTCCAAAATTCCAAAAGTTCTGTAAAAATTCAGAGGGTTTTTGCTATGTTACTCAACCTTTTGCCATGTGAAAATTTAGGGGTACATGCTTATCTGTCGAAATTCTAAAGGGGTACATGGTCAGCGAAAGGTTGGAATCCCTACTTCAGAGCGTCGCGAGCACTTACTCTGAGCTGTAAGCGACACGGCTAATTTCGCAGAGAATGCTGTACTGGTGGCAGGCCAACAGCAATAACGCTGAACGAATCCAATTTTCACCGCTGAAAAAAGTGAAATTGACCAACAAAATGTTTTAAAAGATTACAATTTCGATACAGATTTTTGTTTATGTTTGACATAATTATTGCCCCAAAACAAAATGCTAGGGGGGTCTACAGCTTTTCCAGTACACCCCGACCTGCGCTTGTGGTATCTGTAATAAGAGCATTCAAATGACAACATTTAAAATTTGCTACCCAAAGCAACGGGTACTACAAAAAGAATTTAGAAATGTAAGATCATTTTTGCGAAATATTGAACTGTCAACTTTCAGATCTTTGTGTTCTTGTGGCAAATAAAAAAATGCGTGAAAGTAAGAGTCTATTCTTGAATTAAATTACGTGGGTTCAAAGGTAAGTTTACAATTGCTGTTTTCTTGCTGTTCCAACCAATTTGTTACGTTCCCTGGACAGCGACGACTTCTTTCATTCTTTTGTCGCGGAAAATCTGCTTAGGTGATTTAAAGCTATGATCAACGTAGGCAAACAGTGTGGGATGTTTTTCAGTGTCGTGCTTCTTCACTAATTAACTACAGTGAGCAAACAAGGGGTTTGCAGTTTTTCCAGCATATCGAGTAAATCACTTTTTAAGCCCTGACCAATTTGCGCGGTTTAAAGATGTGGTCTTGTTAAGCGTTCGATATTCACCTCAGGCAAACACGTTTTCATGCACATTACACACTGCTGCACTTTGGCTTTCAAGTCTGTTTACTACTGAAGGAATATTCCCTTCCACAAATAGAATAAAATTTTTTTGTGGAATGTACAAGTTTCCGGAAATTTTAAGAGGTGGTTCAATTTTCGCTGGATTTACGCTTTTACGAAATTTTGTTCAATAAACTACGTTTTTTGTCGAAAAGATCAAAATAATTTATCTGATATTCCCAAAAAAATTTTTTCAGCTTTCATTTTACCATTTTGCTGCTTGCAAGCCTTTGGGCAGCGTTTGTAGACTGAAGCCCTTAATTCGCCTTAAAAGAGTTATCTAAGGTGGGTTGACAAGTAAAAGCTCTAGATTTGCTGCAAGATTTCGTGGAGTCAGCCGACTGTGTTCTGCTGTCATAACTTTGCGATGATTCGGACTTGCACATATCTGTTTTGAAGTAACTAGTTTCCAAAATAGCGACGAAGTTCAAACAGCGAGCAATTTGTTTTATTTGGAAATCGATTTTACATAACTCTACCCATCCTCAGTCTTATACCTGCAAGCGATGTTTACGAATAAAAGGTTGAAAGGCTAAAGCAAGGTTAGAGCAATAAGCAAATTCAAGACAAGAACGATTAAATGAAAAACAAGCTGCGGAAAATAAAACCCGGAAAGGACGCCGTCCTGAAATAAAAGCTTAACTGAGACTGAAAACATACTCGTATCTGTCGCCATTACGCAGAAACAACGCCACAGCTATCGCCATTACGCCGCGATGACCAAACACAAATTTTATTTTGCCAAGTACGAAACTAAGAGGAAATATTTTTCTACTGAAAGGTTAATAGAAAAATGCTCAATTTCAAAATCCAAGTGGAAGCACCTCCTGCCTGCCCTTCCGACGCCCATAGATAGACGTACTTTAGGGAAAGCCTTAAACGCTGAACTTTGGAAAGGATGCAGAAAAATTGGTCAACAAAGAACTATATGTGTCGTAAAATAAGAGGTAAACAAATGGGCTAAGCATACTGGAAAAAATTCAATGAGCATCTCAAAGGGGTGCAAGAATTATATCACACGCGAAAGAATCATGCTTTGATATTGCTTTGTGCGTTTAATTTGTTAATTCATTAGTATTCATCTTTTAATAGAACGTTGACTTTGCTTACTTGTGCGTGCAGCGATCCAACTGGATGGAGTCGACGTGAGAGGCTACTGCGCGTGGACGCTCCTTGACAATTTCGAGTGGGGTTCGGGTTACAACCCGAAGTTTGGAATTTACTACGTCGATTTCGAAGACGATGAACGGGGGAGATACAAAAAAAGATCGAGCGACTGGTAATTGAAGATATAGCGGCAGTTGTTTTTGTGCAGAAAATTAATTGCCACAATCGATCACGTTTTCCGCGATTCAAGGTTGGTTAAATGGAATTCGGAAGCGGATGAAAATCAACATAGATTTTTTATTTTGACGTAATGTACAACAAATCTCAAACAATTTTCAAGCCTGCATATTTTATTGAGACATACACCAATACAACGATGCTCTTTGTTCCAAAGTTAATTCTTGGTTACGAAAACTTTAAAAGAGAAAAAGTGACACTGTGATTTCAGCCTTAGTTTGAGTGACAACTATGAAGTAATCGAGCTTCAACTCATTGTGGACCCGATTAGTAGTAAGAGATGTCATGGCCTCCTAAGAAACAATGGTGACAGTTGAATTCTGACAACTGTCGTGGTATCGAAGCCAACTAATCTCTGCAATTTATGGCAATGCGATGCCATCAGTTCGACATTGAAACTATGCTGAGTAATTTACCTTTTCTCTCTTATTGTATAGCTATAACTTGAACCAGGGCTTGATTATTGGTCCAAAGCGGCGAGGAGCACTTTGAATAAAGGTGTGACGTTGCTGCTGACGTCATCGATTGCCTCGCTTCCATTTTTTCTAGTTGTTGGTCATTCTGTCATTTCTAAAACTAAAACCGACATGAATTGCTATTTTTGTTCCATAATATGTAGAAAAGAGTTTGTCATTGGAAAAAGCTTTATGTGGTAGAGAAAACACATTCGTTTTGAAGGTAGTGTACAACAAGTGGTAAGTGCGTGAAAGGCAAAGAAAAATCATGCATGTAGGCAACCTACGAGAAGAATAACTTCAGTAGATAGGAACTGGTATATTTGGGAAAAATACGGACTTTTGATTTTGACTGGTCGGATGACGGAAATATGTTGTTCTTACCCTTTTAGAATTGCAAAACGTATTTCATATTTGTGAAACTGGCTAAGGTATATATCAACACCATTGATCAGTGCAATATGCACGAATACAATTCAACATAATTTGCTAGTACTGGAAACGCAACGTCACCAGCAGTATCACCGCTATATTTCCGAAGAAATTATACTCATTCAAGCCTTTGAAGTTAAACCACTGAACAGTGTTGTAGATTTCAATGAGCCATCACATTGTACTTTCATTTAAATTTCAAAAAAGTCATTTTGCCTCAACTTTCATCATTGATGTTTGCAAGCAGAAACCTTTCTGAAATTATGCCAGCCATATTTCATCGCCCTGAAGCATGGACGTCGGAAGTATTTTTTCTAGGGGAGCACTAGGGGATTTTTCCAAAATTTTTTCTAGGGGGGCCCAAAAGTGGTGAAATTCATTTTTTCCCACTCAAAACTAAGAAAATAACCTTTTTTGTTGGAATTTTCAAAAGCTAGAGGGGTCCTTGCCCTCCCCCTGCTCCCCTTTCCGACGCCCATACCCTGAAGAACACCTGTGGACGGCAGCAACTCGCGGCAACAATGTTTTGTAAAACACAGGTTGGTTGGTATCCAAAGCGCTATCCACACTTCGCAACAATGCCAAGGCACGTCCATAAAAAGAGCCAAGAAGGTGTTTTAATCAGAGCACTACCACTATTTCCTGAATGCAATCCGTCCCAAACTATAAGACACTGAAATTAACGCTGAAACCACAGGAATAAGCTTCAGGTATTTTCGTAAAAATATACGAAAGGCAAAAGTAGATGTTTTGCCATTTTTGCGTCCTCAGAGCACTTTGTAATTTTCTTGGGAGGGCGTATGTCAGCCATAGCCTAGAACCTCTTTCACTATGCGTGCAGGATTTTCTATTGAACTGTGAACAGCGCAAAATTGGAGTTTGTTAGGTACGCGCTCTTTATGTGCAATACTACAATAAGTTTCTTCAGTGTGATGTTTTAATTAGCCTAAAATGCTAAAAAACTCAGTAGCAGAATACTCACATTTCAGTGTGGAATAATTAATTTTGTTGCCCATGTTGATATATTTGAAGAACAAATGCTTTGACTATGCCGGTAAAGTACATCAAAACAGGGATTTTTTCTTAATAGGGACGTTTGAATACAACTTTTTTTCCAAAATATCTGCATGAACTCGCAATGGCAGCCGGAGATAGAATTCGAAGTCACACTTCTTCTAAGCAAATGCATTCGCTAGGTTAACTTGTAGGCCTGTGTTAAATACGACTGTTTATGAACATCTGCTTTCGTGGTGCCTGAAATGCTTAGCAAACATTGCAGTCCGCTGATTTCTGTCTGGAACCTTCTCAAATCAAAAATAAAAGCAGATATATGCAGACTTAATTTTCTTAATACAGGCGCAATTTACCTGGTGCAAGTGCTAAAACCCAATTGTTAAACAAACACGATTTAATATTTGGAGTGACAAACCAGTAAGGATTTCTTTAATTCGCTCAGAAGTGGCAGCTTTCACAATGCTGTTCTTTACCTGTGGTTGTCTTTATGGCCAAGTTTCTAAAAACAGCTCAACCTTGTCGCTATTTTTTTTAAAATCTCGTTCTTGTAGAATTTTTGTTTGGGCGTGCCTGCAACTTGCAAGAGACCAAAATCGACTCATCTTGCCTGTATCTTTTAGGTTGAAAAACATGATAACTGCGAATGGTTTTAAGCAACCAAACCATGAACTTATTTACAATGGGAAATTTCCTAACACCTTTTCTTGGGGTGCAACCACCTATGCCTACCAGGTACGTTGTTTTCACCAGCTGCGTTTAAGTTTGAAACATTTTTTGAATTACAATAACGTATTACACACCATCAGGTGGAGGGTGCTTGGGATGTCGACGGAAAAGGTGAAAGTATATGGGATACCTTCACTAACTCTGAGTTGGGAAGTTCACACGTTGAAGATGGCAGCAATGGAAACACTGCATGTGACAGCTACAACAGAATCGAAGAGGATGTGAAGATGCTAAGAAACATGAGAGTGAGTGAAATGCACTTTTGATGTGGATGCAAGGATTTCAGGCATGTCTCAATTAAAACTTGGGTTGAAAGTTTGCTTCCTTTCTTACTTTTTTGTCAAAGTCACACATATTGGTGCATCTTTGACCTGATTTTCAGCAAAAGGTTTCCCTCAATCTGAAATTAATTCTGGCAAAAGACAATTTGCTGCAAAAAAATTTACGATGAAATTCGTCGAAAAGAAAAGGGCAAGAAACAAACGAGGGTAAATATTTTACCTGCCGAAAATTTTTTGCCTGCAAAAAGGCAAAACTTTTTTTCCTACGAAAGATGCAATCTTGTTAAAAAAAGAAAAAAAGAAAGAAAGAACAGTGCGCGTTGATAACAGAACCACAGTTCTTGCGAGAAGCTTCTGCGATGATTGTATAATGGATCAGCGCGTTTGCAAATCCATTTTTATCACACTAAGTTGGTCTAGTTTTCGAAACTGCTTGTTCGAGTCTGTGGAGCTTTCAAAATCGTTAACGATCCTTCTCCGTTCTTTGAAGGTATCGCATTACAGCTTTTCAATTTCGTGGTCTCGTGTTATCATTGATGGCCACGTCAACCAGGCTGGAATCGATTACTACAACAACTTGATTGATGCCTTGCTCCTTAATGGAATCCGTCCAGTGGTGACTCTTTATCATTTCGACTTACCGCAGGTGCGTGAAATTAACCAAGATCACTGAAGGTTTTTCACATACTTCCAACAGTAAGAACTTTAGAAGCTATGTTTAGAGCTGCTGTATCAACTTGCGTAACAAACACATTGCTTTTCTTTGCACATTTCGGTATTTTTTAATTGCTGCGAAAAACGTTTGCATTTGCACTTGCAAGGCAATGTATATTTTTGTTTTGTGGCAACAGTCATTTTATTTTTTCTTTCCCAAGGTCTTGCAAGATGAATACGGTGGCTGGAAAGACAAGAAAATTCTGGATGACTTCGCTGCATACGCCCGTCTTTGCTTCGAAAGGCAAGTCTATTGAACAAAATGGTTGGTCGACTGATTGTGAACCCAGAGATGTTCAAACGTTTAGGTTTCGCGGACTGCTCTACGTTTATTTTTGCAATTCCTCATCTACTTTGGAATTCTGTTGCAGATTGATAAATGACTTTAACGTGATTTTTTACGTCAGGTTCGGCGACAGGGTGAAAACTTGGCTAACGCTCAGTGATCCACAAATAGAAGCAACGAAAGGTTATGACACTGGTGAATACCCGCCATCAGAAACGGTAAGGCAATAAAAGCGGTCGCTGGGCAACCTTCGCAACAAGCGAAGGTTGTCTACAGCTACCAGAAAGACGGAAACTTTCTTGGCTGTCACTTTGACATGGCTTAGCTTTCAACCAATGGTGTCATAAGTGTCATAGAAAGAAACGATAAAAGCTTCATCAAAACGGAGACCTGAATTGGTTCATTCGTGATTGTTGAGTATTTTCTTCAAGGATTTCAATGAAATAAAACCACAAAAACGACAACATTTTGGTATCGCCTTGAAACGTAACAGAGCACGGGTAAAACTTCAAAAAGGGAGGCAATGTTTTCCGCGTCCTTCACCACTTGCACCTTTGGAATAGATCGACTGGCTTTGGGAACGTAGCAGGGCAAAGTTTTCTGATGTGCCGCAGCTACATCTATAAACAAGTAACGGATTTTGAATTCTTGTTTAGGATGTGTTGGAAACTTCAGACAAGTTTACATATTTTGTCTTAGCAAAACTGCGCGTCTATTCCTTCCTAATGGGAGTGCATGAAGAAAAATACACTTGCAGAAGTATATGAGGGCTTTTACCACTGCGATGCGTTTAACCATGCTTGAATAAATGCTTGTTTAGTGTAAAGATTCTTTGCCATTACGATTTTCAATCAGTATGTTTAATTATTTTAGCTGTCTCGTGAAAAATCAGACTCTGAAACAAATCAGGCTCTGAAACAAACCATCAAATTTTTGGAGATTTTATTTATTTTCAAAACTGGGATTTAGTGTTGAAAGTATCTACTGTACTATCAACTTGCAGTTTTATTGATATTAAAGTTTTTATAACGGTTAGTCAATTGACTTTTGAGCCTTTTTCGATCGCACTTTGCAAAGTGTATTGAAGAACCCTTTGCTGCTCTGAACTTAAACAAGTGCTTTTGTTCTTAGGGAGAAGGTGTAACTGTGTACTTGGTTGCCCATCACATGATACTAGCCCATGCCAAAGTTTGGCACATTTACAACGACGAGTTCAGAGCAAGACAGCGCGGGAAAGTGAGTTTGAAATGCTTTTTATCGCAAACTGTGATATTTCGCGATTCAATAACGTGAAGTTATGAAGGAATGAATCATTCCGTGGAATTCTCTTCCATCCAAAATAAATAAACTGAGCTGCGGGAATACTTCAGTTCTTATTTGTTACACTTTGACTACTAACAATTGTTGCAAAATTCTGTGTTGAGTTTCAGCTTGATTTCAGAATAAGAAAGATTTCTTTTTCGCAATTATGATATGCCATGTACCAAATACAGTAAATTTCACACAATGGAATGTTGAACAGCAACTGTAAGTATTGATTTAGCAAGTGTTTTTCTGAAGGTTTCCATCGCATTGGATTCCCCATGGGGTGAACCTTTCGACGGCTTCCTGCAACGTGATGTCGATGCTTCCTTCCGTTTTATGCAGGTACATTGCACTGCGGCAGGAATCTGAGCTTGCATTGCCGGTTTTACGAGCAGATGATTTTTACTTTTGCTTCAAAATCACATGCTGTTGATTGTAAACAAGTGCAAAGAACGTTCTTACTTGAAAAAGAGAAAATGGTGATATTGCACAGGCGACAATTTTTGCCTCAATGTAAATAAGTTATACCTGTTAATTCCTATAATTTAGAAATATATTTTGTAATTTTCTACTTAGTAACTGCTCTTGAGGTTTTGAGTGAAAAGTATTTCAATTTTTTTGGTGAAGATGAAACTATGGCTGGCAAAATTCAAAACTTTACTCAAAAAGTGTTGGTATCGCTCTGTTGCACCTGTAATTATTCTTAACATACCAAAAAAGACATGCTAACTTTTCCAAGTACGTTCGTCCCAAAATGTTTCTTGGGGATGTTGACTGGGATTATATTCTTTAACCCAGTGGAATCTTGGTTGGTTCATGGGACCATTGGTCCACGGTGATTACCCAGTAGTGATGAAGCAGAGGATTGCCTCTAAGAGCGTGGGGGAAGGGAGAAATTCATCTCGTCTTCCAGAATTTACTCTCGAAGAAAGAAACACTATTAAAGGTAATCTGGAAGAGTTTTTTATTTCAGCTCCTGTTATCAATGGGACAAACTCAAACTCAAATCAGGCAAACTCAAATCAGATTATATAGTGCCTAAAATTTCTGACCAATCTGCAGAGTTAGTGCAGCTTTTCCAAGGTCTTAAAATATATTATGTTCCCATTAGCTATCTGCAAATAGGCTTTATATTCACCTGAACACATTTGACGAAATTTAACAAATATTCAAGAAATGATGTGCTCAACGAAGAAATATATCAAAACAGAATGATATTTTGACATTCTAATATTTGTTAAAAGTGATTTAAGAAGGGACGGTAGACAGCCATGGGCAAACCGTGGTCCGCGAGAAGAAAACTGATATCAAATGGAAGTTCCAATGGTCCTTGAGCGCTGTCAGCCAAACAAAATTATTGACTCCCTCTCATTCTCAGCGCTTTGTGCAATGAATTAAATTTGCAGTGTGAATTGACAAAAATTGATAGCCGGTGAAAGGCATGCTGGAGTGCTCATTACCAGCTCTTTTGCACTTTCCGAGCATCGTGGCTGATGCCCAGGTCAAAATTCCTGGCAAGTTTCAGAACAACTGTTGTTGATCCCCATGTGGAAAAATCTTCCTGAGGTATAAAGGTGTAAAACGTTTTTGTTACGATAAACGGAAACTATGCACAGTAGCCTTCCACTCGCAACAGGTCTCACTATTAACTGGTTTCAAACTTTACTTTTACTGTTCCTTCAGGGCCGTCGCCAGCGGGGGGCC
>Ga0210059_1002919_pt1 | contig 27065 bp, 26 predicted proteins | sample Ectturendosymbi2_FD_188042 | JGI IMG/M metagenome (GOLD analysis project Ga0210059, IMG submission 188042) | Ecteinascidia turbinata endosymbiont from Florida, USA - Sample 2 (SPAdes) (version 2) | ecosystem: Host-associated > Tunicates > Ascidians > Unclassified | place: Key West, Florida... | reverse complement strand
GATGAAGACCTGTCTTGAAGCAAGGATAGAAACGTTAGCGTGTCTTTTACACAGGTCTCATGGTGGCGGAGCTCCGACAACGAGTCGGACAGCCACTTGGCACAGTCGTAGCTGAAGCTACCTATAGATGACAAAATTGGTCGTAAAGGCATATCAGGCTTATGTATTTTAGGAAGACCGTACATTGTTGGTGTGTAGGCAGCAGTTGGATAGATCTGCCTGTACGTGTCTTCAAACTTTGAAATTTGAAATTTTTTGACAACATCAACACTTGTCAAAAAATTTGTTTGAAGTCGTAAACATCACTGTATCTCCCTTCTGCACACAGCCATCCCAAAGAACCAGCTTCTTTTTGAATGGCTCTGCCTTGTTCTTTAGTACAAATATAATTGTACAAAACCCCGGTTACGCTTGTTCAAATGGCAAAATATATCCGCCAAATGCGCAAGCTTACCCACATTACATTCAAACGAAGTTCTGTTATTTAGAGTTCCTTTCTCTTACAAACCATTTTTGTTTCTTTCTTGAGCTCAAGAAAGAGGAGAAAGGACCCATTGCCCTCTTGGCAGGCATCTTTCTCCTAGATGGAGAAGACGCTCATGCTGCGAATCCATACTTTCACACAGTAGGCTACAGTCATTCTGTAGTTCAAGGATTGACTTCGAATTTCATTGACAATTTTCACCGCATTATACAGCACGTTTTCAAATCAGTTTCTCTGCAGCTAAATGCTCCAGATTGATTATGCAATGAGCAAACAACATTTCTTTATGCGCCACTTTAATTTTTGCAACTACACCAAGGCGATAATCATTCAAATCAGTCATGCTTGGCTTCGCCCCCCTGGTTACGGGCCTGTTAATATCTCTGACCCGGTGGTGCGTCCTGAGAATTTCATACAACGTAGAAGTTCTTCCTTGAAATCTTTTTATCCCACATAACGCACGAAACAAAGAAGAAATGCACAATTAGTCACTTGAGTTGATTCGTTAAGTTGAATTGCAAAATACCTCGACTTCTTTAACTCCTCTATAACCTACTCCTCGACATCAGTTGCCTTATCGTCTTTAACCCTTCGCTGAACTGTGTCATTAGGAAATGGTGTACGCTCAAGTTTCTGAGCTGCTTGCGGAGCTAAAATGTGTTTTTCTGCAGATAGGATGCACAGCTTTACTAACTCAACTCCAATGGTGAACAATGTTTTGTTTCATATATTTCAAAAGAAATTATATACGATGCATGAAGAAGTAATTTTTCAGTGGCATCTATCGTTTTCATTTGCTTGAAAAATGGTACTTGCGGCTTGTCCAATCTCGTGCTCGGCATTGATGGGTGGGTGCAAAGGGAATGGTTCACACGCGCTGCTGCCATTGGCTCGCCACCAGTGCAGCATTCACTGCGAAAGGAGACGCGTGGACCACGGCGCAAACAAGCGGAGATGGGCGCCGCACAGACCTCTCGTGATACGAAAGGAGGACAATAACCGGGTATAAACGGAACTGAACTGAATTATCCAGTCTATTCAATCGCAAGCCACATGGAATTGACCAGGATTTTACCGAATCTAACATGAACGCTAACCATTTTCAGTTACTTGACGGAAAATCTGGATTGTTTTGCCGACCGGCAAAAAATATACGCGGACCGGCAGTTTAGAACCACTGATCTAGTGCATGTGCTGTTTGATGAATTTTTTTTGCATGAAACCACCACGAAACTCCACAAGTATGCTTTTGTCCTCGCAAGAACCATTTTTATCGGTACTAAACTGTGATTGTAGAGAGCGCTTTCAATTTATCTGAATATCTTGTGAAAGACCTGAAATAGCATTAAATGTTCTATCCTCTTTGCGAAAGAAGTCAAGTTTAAAAAACACAATTTTTAGGCCACTTAAGAAAAAACCTCAACAAAAAGTCAGTTAATCATTGCTTTTGATTTACAGTAATTTTAGTCGGGGATTTTTTCAAATAGGGCTTATTCGTACGTGTAACTAACCCTTGCGATTTTGCTTATTGAAGATGATTTAAGATTATCTTCTGCCTTGAGTGCAGTATTATGCAGTCATAGTTTTAACGAACGCAACAGCTATTTGAGTGCAACATGACTACACTTCAAATGTTTCAAAGTTGATTTTAGACTCTTAGATTATTTATCAGTTCAATACTGGTTTCTTGGCTATGTTGGTGATCTATATTGATATTTAATAACATTGAATTTCATTTTTTTCAAAAGTACTATCCGCTTATGCTTATGCTATTACCATTGTAGACCGAGTACCAGATATTCCTCCAGACGTGTATGTCCAGTGTAGAGGTAGGTGTAACGACCATAGCTGAGACATTTCCAGTTCCTCTAACCATGAGCCGTTTGGATGCAGAAATTAGAAATCTCCTTGCCACCCACCTCTCCCGAGTTGATGTGCGGCGTGGAAATTTACGAGAAAGGCAGCTTTAAGAGCGACGGAACCCTTTATATCAACGCAGTGCGTGTCATGGTGGGCGGCACACTCAGCGGTGCACAGATCCTGGAAGTTGGACACAACGGAGTATTACACTTGACGTAAGCGCTTTCAGCAATTAGTATCGATCGAAACAGAAAATATAAAAACCTCATGTTCTTTCACATGATTTTCTTGAGTTCGACATAAATGGGTGTAAACCCTTGTTAGACCTCCGTGTAGCTCCGAACAAAGTCATCAAGTAAATGTCTTGAGCAACATCAAGTAATTAATATCTTGAGTAACTAATGTCAGTGTCTTGAGCAACTGTAAAAACAGCTTGACATAAAAGACTCGAAAAGGTTTGCTTATCAAGTTAAAACCAACAAAATGCACCTCAACACGAAATGTATTTCCCACCTTTAATTGGTAGCTTGGTCATCTTCGACCTTCATGATGTATACATATTTTTCAACTGTTTGGCAATGCCCACTTATGTCACTTTTTGGCGTAGTTTTTGCACAGCATCTTGGGTAACGGACTAGTTAATTGGCGCCATATCAATATTATGGATTGATGGATTAGTTGATCTTGGTAATTTTTTTCTTACGCTAGAGTTGTGAAACAAAGGCCAGGAGCCAGAAATATTCTCTGTGACAACTGCCACGCGGTATTTTGCAAAGAAAATTGACATGTACTTGTAAAAACTCTGATACAAGGACAGAAGTTGAAAACTTAAATATCATTCTCGATTTTTGGCATTTTGCAGACATCTCGCTGACCTCGTCTCAAATGCAACGACTGATTCCACCAGCACAGAAAATGAAGCTGACATCATACCCTTCAAGAAACTGATCATTCATGGTGGTGGAACAGTTAACATTGAATCATCAAAGAAAGGCGTTGAATTGCAGGTTTATTTGGCAGCAAATTTCCCAGTCACTTCTACGTGTGTCAGCGCCGAGATAGTCCATCATAAGCTTCACCAACTATTTCGTTCAAAAATATAAGTTCGTTTCCACGGAAGTAATAGTGATTGCATATATCTTGAGTTTCGTTCAAAAAAATAAGTTTGTTTCCATGGAAGTAGTAATGATTGCATAAATTTGATTTCGGTCTAGCTGCTAGACAGCATCTGGTGCCCGTAAATGGAGCCTTTGCGTACTTCGTCAGAGGTAAAACATAGAACTGTGTTAAAAACCTCCCTGTATTCTGCTGTTTACTTTTACTGAACAGCAAATGTTAACAGGGAGATTTGCTGCATGTTCACGCTGGCGGAAGTTTGTCTGGCGACAAGTTGACGATCAGAGTCGCGCAACTCATTGTGGAAGACGCAGCAGCTATCGACGTGAGAATCGAGCTTACAAAACTTCCAAACTATCGTTTGTCTTTAAAACATTGTTGGAGTGTCTTGAGCAGTGCGACTAGTTATGTATTGTTAAGAAGAGCTCTCGGCACTTGTTTGTGTTTTCGTATCAGGTTAAATGCAACGGGAAGTGGCATGATTGCGCTGGCGTCGGTTCCACTGCCTATCCTGACATTAGCTCCGGTGCCAGTCACGGAGGTGTTGGTGGAATTGGACAATCAGCCGAAAAACACACAAACCACTACAGGAGGCCTCATGGCAGTTTGACTAAACCTGAGGTATGGCTTGTGAAGGTTTGCTTTCTAGAGGTGACGTGTTAAGTGAACGTTGCCTCTCGCAAACTACTTCCAGTTTAAAAGTTGTGCTTCTATTTCACCAGTTTTACCAAGGCCTGGTATATTAGCCGTTCAGGTGGTTTCCATAGGCACCTGTTAATTTTGAGTGATAGGTGTGACTTGTAGTCAAAAACCGTTTAAATTGTTTTGAAAGTTGCCTAAAGCGACATGGGATTGCATGTGAATGGTATTGAATTTGTATGAAGAGTGTAAAATTTGGTAAAAGCAGCTCAAGCTTTTAGTTGAGCCTATTGAAACTTGGGTCCCCCAAAGTTTTTTCAAAACTTTGTTTGAAAAGAGTATTTGACAGTGTGAAAAATATCTCAAATCCTTCAACTACTATAGATAAATACGTAATGCTCGCTGCTCTAAGTAGAAAATAGCAAATTTTCATTTGTTGTCGATAGTCTGACAATTAGTAATACTGCCTCGTAAGATTCTGCGAATTTGAGTTGTCTAAGTATGCTTACAAATGCTTTTATGCAGTGCAATGCCGTAAAATATCTGTATTTACTACTTCATTGCGTGTGATATAAACAAATAAGCATGTGTAAAATCAAAGTCAAACACATTAAGATTTGCACAGCAGTATACAGCTATTGGGGACCTAACTACTATCTTGGAGTTAAAATCTTCTGTTGGGATGATATAAAAAAAATTGAGAAAGATATTTTTTATTTGAAATGACCAGCTTTGCATATATGCAACGAAATGAAAGCGTTCATTCAATTTTCTTTGAAATCTCATTGTAATCTCATTTTGCAGCGAGCAGAAAATATTTTGCCAAAAAGCGAAAATTGCAATTTTTATTTTTTCAGGGTTTCGGGGGGAGCGCGAGCAGAGGGGCTACTGTGGGGGGTGGAATCATCAAGATTTTTGCCCGAGACTTGAAAGTTGATGGAACTATTAGCGCTCAAGGTCAGGATGGTGTTGCGGTTGAAGATGCCAGAAAACAAGTCAGCGGAGGAGGTGGCGCTGGAGGGAGTGTTTACATCAAAGTAGGGGGAACGCTGAGCGGATCCGGACTAATTCATGCGGATGGCGGAAAAGGTAATGCTTTAATTAAAAGCACTGAGCAAGTTCGTTGATGATTAAATTAGAGTTTGCTGCGATTATATCTTTGCAAATGCCTTTTGAAATTTAAATTAAATGAATATACAGCAAACAATCATCAAAACATATTTTAGGAATTCCACTCATTTCTCAGAGCCTATCTAATTTGGACATTGTAGAACACTTCAGTGAGAAATACGTTTATTTATCTGAACCTTGGTCTTCTTTTTCAGGGTTCGTTGTCGATTCCACTGCAGGAGGAGGAGCTGGTGGAAGAGTAGCCATATACTACGCTTCGCCAACGGATCCGAACTCCCTGTCTCCAATCAGCCTGGGCCCATCCTGGTCAGGTCAATTGCGGGCTCATGGTGGATACGCTCCCTCACACCGGTCTGGAGCGGCTGGCACTGTTTACTACCAGGAACAGCGTGGTTCTGTTCTAAAACACAAGCTTGTAGTGGACAATGGCGGAAGAAAAACACAAGTAGTACGATTTTTTAAATGTTTGCTTCAGTAACACGTGGTAGGGATGGTTATTCGTATTTTTAGCTGCAGTCGATGATCGTCACAAAGAGACAGCTTCGATTACGCTTTTGATTAGATTCTCAACATTGTTTGATAAACTTTCTTTCAAACTAAGATAAAAATGCAGTGATATTGGCTAGATTTTCTTTCAATGAATTTCGTTTAGATTTGTGAAAACTTGAAAAAAGTTAGTGTTAAAAAGTTGTGTTTTTTCTTTCTTTTCATGCCATTTGTCATTTGTTTGAAACTTGACTGTTTCCAGCTGAAAAAAAGACCTTTTACCAGAATTTTTTTCGTTGCCAGACATTTGTTTAGATGCCTATTTAAAGGTCAGAAAAAAGTATGAACACATTTTTTACTTTTATCACTTTTCCAGTCTCCGTTTTTTGCCAACTTCGATGATTTGTTCAACGCTGACATTGTTGCGACATGGCTGGTGGTTGGTCCAATGGTCGATACAAGCAATGCAGCTGAAAATGAAACTGTCTTCGAGGGTCTCAGAAGCATTAACGAGTTCGATGAAGTTCATGTTGGTGGGGTATCAAGGCTTTCTGTGTTCGCAACAGGTCGGTATTTTTATGGGCATGTGCTGCAAAATCATTTGAAGTATTGGCACCAAGCCATTGTTATTCGGCGTATTCCGTCAGGAGTACAAATTTATTTGGCAGATTACTTGCCAATTTAGCCCTCCCTGTTCAATCTGTCACGCGTTTAGTATTTTTGTTAAAATATTGCCTTTTGAGCGTTTATGGAATTAAAATTATCTTTCAAGTTTTCGGTGTTGCCAATTTTTCAGAAATAACAAGACAACAGTTTCTCAATTAAGGAAATAGTTCTTTATTTCAAGAAAGGTTCAGAAAGTTTCCTTCGGAAAAATATTATGCAGTTGATATCACCGCGGCGTAGTATTTGTTGAGAAGGCAAATGAAGTCTTTTCTCCATTAATACGTTCGCAATCGCTTTGTTAATTTCGCCAAGGCATTTATGCCTTTTTCTAGGTACATTGTAGTATGAAACTGCAATGTCTTAAATGAGGTTTCTTAATTTTAACTGTGCAAGTTACTCAGCTGCCGAATAAGGTACTATAACAACGATTAAAAATCAAGTCTCAAAAATGTTTTTTAACATACTTTTTCAAAATGTTTGTCTGAATTTGAAGGTACACTTGCGAACACTTACGACATATGTCGATTAATTTGCTACATGCATCAAGAGCAAAGTTGCCATTTTGAAAATATTCGCGAAATTGTCACCAACTTTAGTACAAAATCAAACAGTTGTCATCAAGTTTAAAAATACTTTGCGCCGATGTTTACTGTAGGCGCAAACTATAGCTTTTGAGTTTTTAAAAATCGTATTTGTGTGTGTGTTTCCAGGAAAGGTCGATATGGACGTGGACACTCTCAAGATAGGAAGTTTTTACAGTGACAATCCCAAAACGGTGAAATCACTGCCTTATATCGACATTGGTAAGGGTTTTGCTTAGCCCTGCCGATCGCTAAGGAAGTTTTGTCGAAAAGGGTATTTCAACTGAAAGTCGAAAGGTTCAATCGCAAAATAGTTCTATGTAGAGTATCCATGAAAAAGACTCTTTTTGGCAAAGAATCAACGAATTTGGTTTTACAGAGTATACATTTCTGGGTATATATTTCAACAGAGTGCATATTTTTTCTGCTGAGTAGACATCCTCAACTCTTCTTCAAAAAGTATGTTTTTTCTTTGATTTTCCACCTTCTCTTGAAAAACTGCATTTTGCTCTACCATTGCATGAGGTTGAAATTACTGAGCATGTCTTGTTTTGAATATTTCATAGTTCAAATTATTAGAAATTACTGTAAGCAGCAGATATTCCCTGCCATTTGTTGAGTCGCAAATGGTTGCCCTTCTTGATCATCGATATACTTTCGCTGCAACATGCAACGAGCTTACTCTTAACATTTTTGCTCGACTTTTCAATAAGATCTTTTTTGATTTATGGGAGCTTCTTACAAAAAATGTGATATTCTGTAGGTTCTGATCAGCACGTCAGCATTCGGACTGCAGGACACTACCTCGGCGCCAATATTCACGTCCACAAGAATGCCCGAGTGAAAGTGTCAACATTATCGTCTCTGAGTGGAAATGAACAGCCCAGCGATGGCGGAACCGTCCTGATCGGTACCACAGCAATTATTGAGGGGACTTTGAGCGGATTTGGAAGCTTGACTTTGGTCGAGAGCGTAATGTATTTCGGAGCCAGTGGGAGGTATTTTGAAAAATTCTAGTAATCCATATCATTCTTATACAAAGTTTGTTAAGACTTCAGAGCCCACGCTATTTCTTCTTTTTTGTTTTCCTTGTTGTTAAACCGATGAGCCAAATTCTGCTGTATCTCCTTGCAGATACTCCAACGGACCCTTAGAAGAGTCGGAAAGAAAAGCAATTCTCCAAGCGGATCGCCTTACCATTGGAGCCGGAAGTTCGGTTCGCTTTCTTCCACCCGATCTGCTGGAGGCATGGGACAACACAGACACCGCTTCGGACATCCGGGTAAGTTCAGTTTCGTTTACACAGTCCTCGTTTTTTGCACAAGTTTCCTAGTGTCACGAGTGGTCTATGGCGCCCATCTCCACTTGCTTGCGTCGTTGGACCACGCGGTTGCTTTCACAGTGAATGCTGCACTGGTGGTAAGTCAATGTAGAGGCACCGCGCGTGAAGCTTTCCCTTGCACCCATCCATCAACGCCGAGCACCAGGATGGACAGATCGCAAATGCCGTTTTCAGAGTCTTTGGTATGACCCGAGCGTGAATTGAACCCAGACTACCAGCTTTGATAGCCCGTGCTCAATGGGTTGCTCCACATAGCAGCTTTTAAATTAATCATAAATAGTTTCGTAAAGAATTATGCCACAGAACGTGAGAAAAAACTGTTGAAGATATGAATGCGAACATTGACTATGAAAAGTTATTGATGTTAAAATATTCTTTCAAATTTCGTTCGTCATGCAACGTGCGGACAATTTTTTAGGCACATTTTAGATGGCGAAGTGCTTCATGTCATATTGACCGTTGCTTGATTGGTCAACGTTTACAAAGCGTGTTTTAATGGGTTTGACAGGTAACAACGCTACATATCGAAGCACTTGGTGTTCTGCAAGGCCGTCGCCTTGAAATCTCTGCAGAAAGTGAAGTGAATATCGCTGATGGCGGGAGGATAACCGTTGATGGGATGGGTTATGGTGCACAGAAGGGACCAGGTTGATGATTGCTTGTTCTTGCAAGCCTGTTTATTACACTGTCACGAAAAACAGGAGCTACGCGAGTCTTTTACTGTAACTAGGGTGGCCATAAATGTATAAGCAAACCAACCCTTGCACAACTTCGTTTCTGAAAGATTCAAATAAAGGTCGTAGTACTTCTGTCTGAGGTATAAAATATATAAAATTATACATGTAAGACACATGAAATAAATTATAAAACAGATATATCATTTTGAAATGTCTAAGTATAAATATTAGATATAAAAATATGGTCACCCTAGTTGCCAAATAAAGTACGTTCACCTACTTCCTGCCTTTCATGACAACTACTGCCTGTTTTTATGTTTTTGGCGTGTTGTTGAAAATCAAATATTAAATGTAACGCACAACGTTTTCCAAATATTTAAAACTCACGGAAATGCCGAGTTTTTTCACTTTTTCGCTATTATTCGTTTGTTATAGTCGCACATCTCTGATCTACTCCCGCTTTAATCATTTGCCAGGGTCAAGCTCCGCTTCATCGTATCGTTTCGTTGGAGCGTCCCACGGCGGAATGGGTGGCAGCAGCAACCTGGAGGACGACGACTCATTCTCAAAACCGACTCATTTCGGATCAGGAGGAGGTGGTGTCCTGGGATCACCAGGAGGGGGAGCCATACATTTGAAAACTGGTGAGTGCGGAAGGAGAAAAGCCTACGATGTTTGCTCTTTTTCGGTTTGAATTACATTCCTTTAAACATGCATCTTTTTAAAGAATTTTTCATATCTTTTTGAAGAGGTTCCTTTTTCAATTTCTTTTTCTTTTAAGAGACGTATCTTCGTTACATTTTCACTTTCTTTTCAAAGAGTGTTTATTTTCTTTGCTTCAATTTAAAAAGTTTTCTTTTCTCTTTACTTACTTTCAAAGTAGGTTTCTATTCCCCCTTCGGAGCCGGTTTAATTAATTTTAAGTCCCGGGTGAGCCATGTTTTTGCGTCACTTTGCACTACCAAAACTCGCCACACTCTAGTGAGCTGTTCAAACCTTCTAAGGATGCGGGAAGTCTTCTAGTTAAATTTAAAAAAATTTGAATGTTTTCGATTTTGGGTTTCTTGTGGCTGACGTCATAATTTGGATAAGTTTGCGCATTTTTGGCCGAGGTCACCGGGCCCTAGGCATCAATGCCAAGAGCCAATTTTTTGACTCAAGTTTTCGTGGAAACTAGGCTATAATACAAGTGTTTAGATCCTTTGTTTGGCTATATAAAACATTGGCTATATATCATATCTCGTGTTTCTGGTTCAAATGTTATGGCCACAAAAAATTGTCTAAAAAGACGATTTTTAATGTGGAAGGATCCAACCCTTCAGTAAATATTGGTTAAAAAACATTGAACGCTTCCAGACAAACTCATCAATGACGGAGAGATCAGTGCTCGAGGAGGTAACGCTAAAGATCAGTACAATCAGGGCGCTGGAGGGGGAGCTGGTGGCAGTCTATGGATACAGGTAAGGAGGAATTGCTTTGGTTTAATAAAAATTCGTCGCGGTTCAAACAGGTTCAGAGTTGGCTGTTTCGCCGGAACGAATATTTACTTGGCAAGCTAACAAGGAAAATTGCGAAACTTACAAAACTATCCGTTAAATTGTAGTTTTCTCAATCATATTCACCTAAAGAGTGTTGCATCAAATCAGACGCGTTTCAAGTAAGGATTACTTTTAACTCACATCAAGTCAATCGATGAGATGAAGTGCATGAAATAAGGGCCCTTTGCTCAGAACCACTGGCAAAATGATCCTTAAGCAATGCCATGTTTACCATGGGTTTTATTTTCATCAGAAGCAACGATATTTGGAAAATTTTGATTTGGTTTGATAGAACCCTTGTTGTGATCTCTTGCTGGGTTTCAATATAATCAAGACCACAAACCGCAAGCACGCAACATTACACACTAATACTGCATCAAGAAGCAGTAGACATCATCCGACTAGATCACTCTATTAGCAGTTGATTGCCATACGGTCATATAGGTGCTATTCCTAGCGCGCTTTTAATTTGTGGTGCCTCTCACTCCGGTACTTCATGCAACGTCGTGCTTGATAGTTACAATCTGTTATGTACAGCAGAACATCTTTCACAAATCTGGTAGAAACGCGACCTAAATTTAAAGCCAAGCATTTGCGTTGGAAGAGGCGGCAGGGAGGCCAAGCCCCCCTGGATTTTGAAATATGAAATTTACTATTAATTTTCAGCAAACAAAGTGTTTTTCGCACATTATCTGAGTTGATAAAATGAAATTTCACCACTGTTGACCCCCTGGAAAAAAATCCTTCCAACGCCATGAAGCCAGGTATGGTTCCTGGAAACAAAGGTTGGCAACACAAACGCTAAACCAATCGTTATGAAAGTTTAAACTGCTTCAATTTGCAAGAGGCGGTAATTTACTACACTTTTTAGTTCACTGCAATGTACTGTTAGCATTGCCGCGGCGTGGTAAAGTGAGGCCACTCCAAAGTTGTTGGTAGGTCCCCATTGGTGACGTCATGAAGAACCACGTTGACGTCGCACAGTTTGATTAGTTCGACCGTTGCCATAACAACATATTCATTAGCCTTGATCGCGTCGTTTTTGTCACTCCTGGAATTGCAAATGAAAATAACGATTGTTAACAATAATTACGCACTGATGAAAGTAATGTAATGAAATATAACATCAACATATTATGTGTTTCCGCAAAACATGGGATCGCGAACCCAACACGGAGTAGCTTTGCTTGAAGTAAAATCAACTGTACTTCAGCTTTGCTTGAAGTAAAATCAACTGTAAGTAGCATATGGGACAAGCTGGTGGGACTTGAATCCAAATTAGAAAAAGTTCAAAATGAAAATGTTAAGTTAAAACAAGAAAACCAAAAATTTAAAAGCCTCATGCATACCGAATACTTTCGAACTGATGAATTGGACCAATACAGCAAAAGAGAAAATGTTAGAATCTTTGGAATACCAGAGGACTACACAGTTGAGGGTGATGGCAAAAAACAACTCTTGAAACTAGCAGGGGAACTTAACATTTCTTTACAAGAAAAAGACATACAACGAGTCCACAGGTTGGGTAAAAAAAAAGATCCAAAGCAGCTAATCCTAGAGGAATAATTGCTCGTTTTGTTTCGTATGCTAAAAAGCAAGAAATTATAGAGAAAAGAAAAAAACTGAAAGGCACCAAAATTGCAGACTGTGTAGATCTAACAAGTACCAGATACAAACTATATACCTATTTACAAAATCATCCCAATATACAAGATGCATATGTTTGGAATGGAGCGATAAAAGTAACATATAAAAATACATGGTACAATATAAAAAATACTGATGATCTGTTCCAACTTAACATTGATATAAACTGGAAAGAGTTGGGAGTGAAATTTTTAGCAGATTTGCATGCTGAGTAAAATTTGTAATGTCAACTATGAAACTTCATTATTGTGTAGTGCGTACGTTTCACATATAGACAATTCACTATGCCAGTAAAATTTTCGTGCGCGATATGTGTAAAGCCCGGCAGGAAAAAACAAAAAGCCATAGCTTGTGACTTGTGTGAGAGATGGCTGCATTTTGAATGTATTGATATGTATCTGTCTACTTTTAATTCATTGGCGTCTAGCCCTAAACCATATTACTGTCACAATTGTATAACAGATCAGATTCCTTTTAGTAACTCAACAAATAAAGAAATACAAAAATTATTAAACCATGTATGTAATGGGAAACAAAATACCTTGACTCTACCTTTTGACAATAATAAAGATACCCCAACCGAACCTGACATCTGTAAGTATTATGATCAAAGTAGCTTCATTAAATTCATAGAAAATAAGAGGGAAAGGGGCTTATTTCTTCTACATTGCAATGTGAAGAGCTTGCAAAAAAACTACCAAACTTGCAGCAATATCTCTCAGAACTAAAATCAGCCCCAGACACAGTTTCCATAACAGAAAGACGTCTTAATCATACAAATAAACAGGTGTCTAACCATAATCTCGAAGGTTATGATTTCTACCATCGTGACCCTCATACACTTGCTGGTGGAGTTGGCCTACATGCAAAGGGCTCTCTTACTGCAAACTATAGGGATGACATGACAAATTCCACTGATGATTTTGAAACAATATGGGTTGAAACCAGCAATAATAAGGATAAACTTATGGTAGGGGTAGTATATATAGGCATCCAAATAGTAATCTCATAGCTTTCCAAGATGAACTTGTTAGTACCTTATACAAGCTGTCCTCTTGTAACTGCCCATATTATATTCTTGCAGATTTTAATATAGATTTGCTAAAGATAAACTCAAACAGTTCAGTGGCTGATTTTGGTATCCACTGCCTTATAAATAAACCAACAAGAATTATTGATCATAGCTCTACTTTATTAAATCATCTATACACTAATGGATCTAGAATCACCATACATTCAGGAATTTGCATATGGAATGTCAGTGACCATTACCCAATATTCTGCATCATACCCTCAACCAAGTCAAACCAAAAATGTAAAAAGCTATATGCTAGAGATACTACCCTATTTGAGACTGAAGTTTTTCTAGATGAACTTCAAAGGAATATGGAAACATTGCAAATACAAGATGTTAACACAACTTTTTCTAGATTTGCACTTTTATTTGAAACAACTCTAAACAAACATGCACCCCTCAAAATGATGTCAAGGAAACAACAACGAATGCACCGGAAGCCATTGATTTCTAAAGGCATATTAAAATCAATCAAAACAAAAAACAAACTATTTTCTAAAATTCAAAACCTAGATAAAACTGATAGCAATAAATGGAACAAATATAAAAAATACAGGAACAAGTTGAACCACATAATTGAATATGCTAAGATGACTTATTTCAAAAACCAGATAGCATAAAAAGGTAATAACTCCAGAAAATTATGGTGTACTATTAATGAAATACTCAACAAAGGAAAGAAACAAACAGATGTTATTAACAAGGCGCAAAACGAACTGGGATCATCAGATACTACTGCCTTTGATATTGCTAATACTTTGAGCAAATATTTTTCATCCAATGGAGAAAAATTAGCTAACCAAATAGAAAAACAATTCTAGCCGCACCAAAGACTTCTCCAGCATCAAACCTTCAGACATCCTTTTTCTTATCTCCCACCTGCCCAGAAGAAGTACAGAAAGTAATAAGTAATTTGGATGCAAAAAAAGCAGTACCTATAAATGACATACCAATCAAATACCTTAAGCTAGCTGGTACAACAATTTCCAAGTTCTTATCAGATCTTTTTGATACATGTGTCCTTGATAGTGAGTACCCTGATGATTTAAAGATTGCACAAATTATCCCCATTAACAAATCAGGATGAAAAGAATGCTGCTCAAATTATCGACCGATATCTACATTAACTGCAATCAATAAAGTGTTCGAAAAACTTCTTTATTCTAGATTGTATTCTTATGTTGAACAAACGAGCTATTATCTCCAAGCCAATATTGATTTCGAGAAGGGAAATCTACCGAATTAGCTATAAATGACATATATAACTATTATCTCCGTAATTTAGATCAGGGATTAGCATCTTGTTCAATATTTCTAGATCTCTCCAAAGCGTTTGACACTGTGAACCATAAAAAAACTTTTAGAAAAGCTAGAAAAACAATATGGCATTAGAGGATTGCCATTGAAATTATTTGAAAAGTACTTAGCTAATCGAAAACATTTTGTAAGTATTGAGGATATTCAATCACAAAAAGCTAGTGTAACATGTGGTGTTCCACAAGGTTAAAATCTAGGGCCTTTATTTTTCTTGCTCTATATAAATGATATTACACATGTCTCAAAAATTAAAACAACTTTATTTGCAGATGATACAGTTCTTTCTTTTTCAGCAAAATCAGTCATTGATCTTAAAAAAAAGGTTAACGAGGAACTAAATAATATTGACAACTGGTTGAAACATAATAAACTATCTCTAAATTACAATAAAACTCATTTCATGCTGATTACAAAACAAAAAATACCTCTGGACTTTTACATGAACATTAGCATTAATAATCATATTACATCCAAAGTTAACAATCTTAAATACTTGGGAGTAGTATTAGACAATAAGCTAACCTGGAACTCACACATAGCTCAAGTGAGAAAACAAATATCCCAAGCCTGTGGAGCTCTTGCAAGGCTTAGACATTACCTTCCCATCAATTCTTTAATAACAATATATTATGGTCTAGTCTTCTCTCATCTTCAATATGGAATGAGTAGCTGGGGTTCAGCATCAACATATTTACTTAAAACAATACAGAATAAAATTATAAGATTAATTACATTTAGTTCATATAGATAAAATGCTGAAAAACTGTATGCACAGCTCAATATTTTAAATCTAAATGACATTTATAAGTTACAAATAGCAAAATTGATGCATAAATATAAGCATGACTGCTTACCATCTATTTTTAACTATTTATTCACAAAGTTGGACAATATACATTCATATAATACAAGACAGAAAACATCTCAAGAATATATAGTTCCCAGAAAAAGATTGGCAACTGCACAAAAACCTCTTGCTTATATAGGAGTTAAGATTTGGGAATCTTTAGATCAAAATTTGAAAGTACAACCTTTCTACATTTTCAAAGAGAAATGCAAGTTACACTTCTTAAACCAATATTAACTCGTGTCAATTATATGCTACCTTAAGTATTCCCCATTGTCATAATAAAAATTTCTGATGGTACAAACCTTAAACCCCATTAACATAGCACTATCTTAACATCAGACTAGTGGGGGACCTAACTAGAAAACCACCTGGTTATATTAGGTACCCCGGGAAGATGCAAATATAATTTTGATTGTATTTCTATTCATGAGTTTGCTTGTTTATTTGTTGTTTTTCGTGTGTGTTTGTTTCCCAAACAAATGAATGAAAGGAGTAGAATGACATCTTACCAAAGTGTGGTGTACAGTATCCCTAATATCATGTTTCCGGAAATTTCCAACTCAAACATTTAAGCCCAATCACCGAGGCCACATAAATAAACAACCTGTTGATGAAAACAACAAGTCAATCACACTGCTATCTACTGCCTAAATTGATTTCAAACCACGCACAACAACAATCTCCCACCGAACATTTAGCAATGAAGCTTTATGAAACTATGCTACCTTCTTCAGAATTGAGTTTGCACTCACTCTTAGCTCGTGTTTTCTACAAACCTGGTATGAAAACCTTCGGTAAGTTTGTGAGTGAACGACAGAATATTTCCTCTCGCAATCTGGTAAACTTACACTCTTCTTTTCAAAGTCCCACCCTTGCACTTTGAAAAGAAGTACCACACACGTTTCATCTGGCATTTGTCCTGAGCTTTCTGTTACCCTTTCAGAGATAGCGGTAGTGCGCTAATGCATTTTCTGGCGAACTGAGTTGGCGTACAGTAGATATATAACACCCAGAGCAACCGACGGTATGACCCATCAATGTCATTAATATGTCATATGAATAGACCGGCGAGCAGTGACAAGCCTCTTAGCAATCCAAGTGCAACTGCTACTATATGTGCAATTGTGCGGTGCTGTATAGCTTGGGTGCCGAGTTCCTTTACTCAGTCAGTGTTTTTCGAAAATCTGTTTTACTCACAGTTTTAGTTTGCATGACACAATAATGCACAAAATCGCAAATCAGTTGGCCCTCGCGAAGTCCCCCAATTGCGGTTTTTGGGGGTTCTAGCCAGTGCTTTGACTGAAGTTGCAATGATCGCGGTCTATCACAGTAAATTGAACAGCATGGTAGAGTTCCACATTTTTCTGCGTGCTACAGCATAGTAGCAAGGGTAGTAGCGGACTATACGTTAATATTTTGCAGACTTAGTATCTGATCAGTGCGTATAAACAATATATTGGTTGCACTGTGAAACTTAAATCCTGGTTCTACCAGATATGTATACATGGAAAATAAGTCATTTCCTATCTGTTGAGTATTTACGTTTGTACAAATAGTGTTGTTGGAGTTAAAGCATGTTCATTCACTAACTTATGTCACCCGAAATAGTGGATAGGAGATAATTTTTGGAAATGTTAGAAACACAGAGCATTTTAGCCTTTGTTAAAAGTATTGCACGGTAATTTTCTGTTATTGTCATATCAACGAAATATGTCCAGGTGACATCTGTTTCCGGTGACGGAACCTACGTCGCGAATGGTGGAAACGGCGATCACGTCACATCCGGTGGGGGTGGCGGAGGAATAGTTTCTCTTGTATACACAAGTTCTGGCGGCGATGTTAACTATGGTCGGTTCTTTGCTTCGCCGGGCGTTGGGAAAGTCACTGGTGGACCCGGGTTGGTTTACCTGGAATCGAACTCTGAACTCAGCAAGCCGGACTTCCTACCTCTGGTTGTTGATCCGCTGCTTGCTCAACTTCCGTCGTACAAGTTCAAGCAAATAGTCGTTCGAGGTATTTCGTTCTGCATTGTCGTGAAGCACTGCGCTGTTACCAGCAAACTGCAGGCAAATTAACTTGTCTACAAATTTTACGTTCACACGCAATACAGAATATCCATTTTTGAGAATTCATCGCTAACCGGAAAGTTTGTCACGATTTTTTTACATGCTGTGATCTTTTTGAAAAAACGTGTTTGCTTCAGCTTTTAGCGAAATACAGCTGCTACTTACAGATCCGATTGTTGTTTAGTACATTGATGACTGGATGAAATTGTTAGATGTTAATATAGCGCTCTTTCAAAGGCGACCCGTCCTCCCCAACCTCCATCAGATCCAACTTTGCTGTCCTGGTCGGTGAAGCTACACTAGATTCGCTCTTGTTCCTCGGAAGTCCATCCAAACTGAAAATGGCGAGCAGGCAACCTGATGATACTTTGCTGCATTTCTTCGTTGAGTCTGTTGAAGCCACAGCTCATAGCGGTTATCGTACGGATCGGTCATTGTTTGAGTTCGGGGACAAACACAGGTTAAACAACTTTTTGTATTTCAAAAATAAGTGAAGTTTGTGTTCCCTTTTTTGATTAGCTAAGAATACATAGGCAAAGATTCAAACAGCTGCTACTCATTTACAGTAGCTTTCCAACTTCGAACGCAGATACACCGCATGGCGCTGAAAGAAACATTACGTGGAAATATCCTTTGTCATGTTTCTATTCTGTTTTTCAGAGTGTCAATAGGAACTCTATCTCCAGCGTCAAATACTAAAGTATACGCGTTGCCTGTGGACATGTTCGTTCGATTCGGCGGCTCCCTTACCCTTTCGTCTTCACAACCAACTCTACTGGTGGAAAATGGTCGCACACTGACCTGGTGTGGAGGAATAGAAGGAGTTAAGAACTTGCTGATTGGTGCAAATGGTGAAGTTCAGGCTGACTATCCAGCACACACTGGTACTGACACCAGAAATAAAGGTACATTTTAATTGGTACGGATTAGAAAGGATGAAAACGAAGTTATTTGAATAAATTATGAACAAGAATTGAAGCTTGCATTAAGATTTTGATTGGTGTTCTTTCCATAAACAGTAGAAATTTTACTGTATTGGCTTAACTTAGGTCTTAGTTGTGTTGTATTTTCAATCTTGAAGTGAGCAAATTCATGTACAAATGTAATAACTCTCAGCTACCGGTTACATTTAACAATTACTTTAAACTCATTACAGATGTTCATCCGTATAATACAACACAAACCAAAACTCGACAATTTGCTTTATCAAAAGCATGTTCAAACTCAGGCGCTAAAATGATAAAGTACAGTGCAATAGTTATCTGGTCAAAAAGTCCTTTAGAAACAAAAAATAAACCGTATTTGGCACTTTTAGCTGCGGAATCAAAAAATAGGTATTACTCGGCTAGTAGAATAATATTTTGTATTCTTTTTATTGGTGCACATAAACCATGAGGTGCATTGATTTAATTATTCGCTGTTCCTACGAAAAAAGTCGAACCATGAGGTATCGCTGTTACAGTATGTCTTCTTCAGTTTGGTTTTTGTTGCCTTCACTAAAATTGGACGCATCAAATCCTTGTACAAAGTTGTGGTATGCCTTTGGTCTCCAAGCGCAAAGCGAATAATATGTTCGAACTGCAAACGAATTTCCGTTCTCATTCATGACTCATTGCATCGACTGAGAATTCTTTTCCGTAATACATGTTTGGACGACTAGTTCTCAACATGCTCAAATTCCGTGACACCACTGCGTGCTGCACTATCTTATAACTGTTGACGTATCTCCTCTCTATCGTTAACGAATATTTTAAATATGTGAAAACAGCAAATGTTCGATGTGACAATGTTAAACCATTTTTTGGTGGTGGCTTGACCTTGCTAGCAACGGATTTTGCTTCAATAAACCATTTAACCGCATTGCGGGTATTAAACTTTATACTCAGAACAAAAGACATGTACTTACTGCTATAAACTGTTCCCTTATAAGTAACTTCGTCCTAGGCAGGTCTGCAGCCTAAATGAACCATGGACCTTCGCAGAAGTAAATGTATTAGCGCCACCAAGCGTATGCTTTGCTACAACCACCACGTGTGTATCCTCGCATTCTTTCACGCATTTGTGTGTTCGTTGTTACTGCGATGTGTGCTTACGTCTAGTGCTTTGCGTGCGGGAGTTAAGACGTTATACAATGCAATCACAGCGCTTGATCTTATAAAACTTACAAGCATAATTGCGTTGGAGGGAAGAGAAACAAATGAATAATATTTGCTCGAAAAACAATGAAAATGAAATGAGCAAATTAATTTACGACACCTAGCGATCCAAAGCGCTAAGATGTAAACAAATTGGCGATTGCTTTTTGCAGATTTTGAAAGCGAAACATTATTCATATTTCGGATGAGTGATCGTTCATTTAGCAATAATCAAGCAAGCAACATGACCGGCTTGGATGATTTTGCAATTGCTTTTGTGGTTGATTGAACTTTTCAAAGCTTCGAAAAAATTAGAAACATGTTGCAAATCATGTGTCTTACTGGACAACGATATTGACATATAACTTCTTTTTTGCATTTCTGAGAAGCCCTTTCAATCGGGAAGTTACAGTTAAAACCCAAATCGACATACAAAGAAAAGTGGCTAACACAGTGGTTCTCAAAGTTTTTTTCACATTTCCCCCTTACAAACCCAATCTCTGCCAATTCCTTCCCAACAAAAATCACAAACAATAATTGCAAAAAAATCACACTGCCTACTGTGAAGAAACAACAGACGTTTATAAACCAAAGAGACTCCTTTATAATATCAGTCATTGCAGTCAAAGCAGCTTATACAAGCACGTTACTGCGATTGCTGCCTGTCCGCTTGATCATGGAGCTGGTTGGAAATTAAAGCTTCACCCTTACCACCAGCAACGACAAACGAAGCAGATTACGCCGTCTCAAGAACGGCGTCCCACAAGGATCCGTCCTGGCACCTACATCTCTGATCTACCAGCCACCGTCTCCAAAACGTATGCATATGCCAACGACCTACCGATCATGCATGCTGATGGAAACTGACAAACAACGGAAGGAGTGCTCAGCAAAGACATGGCAAACGTAACTGATACCTCCAGACATGGACTTTAAAGCGCAGTAGCCTACTACGAAAGCAGTATTGGCAGCAGAAACGTCGCCAGAAACCGTTCAATAGGGGGGCTTTAAGATTGTGCACAGAGCATTGACATTCTAAAGCTGACAAAAACTCCACTGATTTATAGAGTTTCTTTGTTCAATTTTCGGGCCTGGAGCATTGCTTAGGCGGATAAGCCAACCAAGTCGCCAGACTGGTTGGCAGTCATCCTTTGCACATACTTAATCCAGCTCAAAAACAAGGAAGCTAAACATGTGCTGAAAGTCAAACACAACATCAAACACCCTGCCCTTCTGTTCCGATCCCAAATAAATCGGAGTAACGTTGGACAGGTCGCTCACGTACCTCCGACACCTTGAGTCACTTCGCAAGGGGCTAACATCACGCGTCACCCTCCTGAGGCGACTTGCTGGCGCTGGAGCAACACCTCTGCTAACAGCCACCCTTGCCGTGGTACATTCGAGGCTGAGTAGTAGTACTGTGCTCCTGCCTGGTATCATAGTGCTCACGCCCACCGTATTAACCCTGCCATCAACGACGCTTTGCGAATTGTGATTGGATGTTTGCGTCCAATACCAGCGGACAACCTTCCTGTTCTTGCAGGCATCCAACCTGCTGAGATTCATCGCTTGTTTCAAAGGTGCCACATTATCTCTAACACGCCATGGATTCCGGACACCTGCTCCACTCAACGCTCACCTGTCCATCGAGTCTAAATGCACGGCAACTCAAATCGAGACACTCATTTGTACCCGCTGCACAACAACTCATCAATTCATCTAAGAACAATAACGTAATTGTGGTAGAATGCGGAAAGGTTGGAGGGCGCTACAACACTCCGCACTTTCATCTTCGATACCGGCATCCCAACCTCCCGGAATGACCCACCCAAGAACAGCGTGGGTCCGGATCAACCGCCTCCGCACCGGTGTCGGAAGTTTCCGCTCCTGCTTGTGCAAATGAAATATGGTCTCCTCTGCGGCCTGTGAGTGTGGCGCAGAAGAACAAACCGTCGACCATGTTGTCCTCCAATGTCCGATCTATCGACCTCCCCTTAGACTACATAACCTGGCCGTTCTGGATGACGAGACAATCGAATGGCTGCTCAACACCTGCCCCGAGATCGAGTGAGGCCAAGCAGTACCTGAAAGAACTGGCTCAAACGATGAAGAAGCTTGTTCGTGCGTGTCACTGCAGACATTCCAATCTAAACCAACCTCGTTGTGCAATTTTTTGTGTTGAATAACAATAATAAAAACTTAAGGCTTTTCATCCACAGCTTTTCCTCCCCAACTCCTCCCTGGAACAAGTTTCCTCCCAGGGATTAAAAATTCCTCCCGTAGGGAGCCAAGTGGCTCCCCTTTGAGAACCATTGGGCTAACATGTACTAACGAATTACCCCACGATTTATTAAGAGAGGAAATGATTATTTGTCTACACTGAACAGACTTCAGACTCTAAAGTGATTCACATTGTTTCTGAATGTCAAAAGTTAACTGATTACTCGGGTCATTTATATAACTCAAAAAATCGAAAAATTTGTATTTCATTTTTTCAAGTATATGACAACACTTGACTTTATTTTTGGAACACCAAAGTTATTTCGAATCTCCGTAATTAATAACGCGAACTTTCGGTCTTAGCATGCTCATTCTACAATCTTGCCCGCTTTACAACAATTATCACAGTTCTGTATAAACTAAACTCCGACTGACATTTACTGTTAATACAAAAGAGGCGTTGGTAGCATACCTTCAAACTGAAAGAATAACCTACATCGTCAGTCACTGCTAGCTACTAAGTAGTAAGAGTCAAACTCTAAGCTCGAAAAGTACCCTTGGCTCTTAAGATCTCAACACTGCCTGGCCTATACTGCAAGTGTTTATGCTATTCAGAGACTAGATCGTGTGTTGCAAATTAATTTGTAAACAAGACGCCATAATGTAATTGAAATCAAACCGCTATTACGCTACAGCAAAAAGAAAATGTTGCTTCCAATACTTCGTGTAACTCGGCATGAGAACTCTCACTATCTTCCTCATCCACATATTCTGCATTTATAATGTCTACAGGAGCTGTTCAAACTGCGTTTACGAAGCTACTAGGGTTTTCAATATTTGTATTAAAGTAAAAACGAAAAGTCATATTTTAATACCGGAAACCAAAGTATGGCTTTCATTGATTATATAAATTCTTTAAATAAATCCCGTGAAACGTGTTTTTTTCACTATGGTCGGTTTGACAACTTTCCGTAGCACCAAAAAACATTGGCTCTACTGATTACCTTAAACGAAGCAGCACCTGCTGAAATTTGCGAACTTATAGCAGGTAATCGAATATAGATATCGACCAAACACAGCGTTGATTTTTGTACGCGACGGTTCGATCGTTCACATGCAAATTAAAGCAGCAAAATATCGACACAAACACAAAAGGCCCGTTGATAGGTATAGACGTGTAGTGCCGTATCATCGCTATGGCGCAAATCACGTGAACTGGTTGAATTACTCTTTATATAACCCGATTGCGTGTGTGCCGTAGTTGAATCGTTATATTAGCACACATTGGGAACAATACACTGCGACTTATTGTGATTACAAGGCCGAAAAGCAACACCTTATTTCTACGTACAAACTAAGTCATCCCGTTGCTTGCAGGCCTTGTGGAGTTAGATATGGTGGATGTGGTGAATGGTGGGCAGTTCTTGAAGTCCTCTCAGTGTGGCTCAAACCCTGATGGGGAGAAACTTAACGTGAACGTGTGGGAAACTATGACGATCGACGCAAGATCAACTGTTTCGGAAAGCTCTTTCTCTATCAACGCCACTACCCTGCTCAAAGTGGGGTCGAATTTAATCCTTCCTTTGCCGTTTGGCGCGATTTGTCCTGAGGAGAAATTCACGTACAACGCGAGCACGCCAGTGAGACAATGTCCCGACGGAGAAAGAGGCTGCAATCTTTGCGTGGCCTGTACTGGTGGGAGAGTGCTGGGGTCAAGGTCAGAAGACACTTTTTAAACGATGCACTTTTGCACTTATTTATATTTTTAACCGTCGCGTTCAATTGTTTTCGGGACCACCAGAATGAACGCTCAGTCACAATTAGCTTAGCGAAATGTGACCCCTGTTCATTCTACAAAAATGTGTTTGCGTTTCCAGATTTCTGAAGCTTATTTCGCTTGCACGCGAATGGTGATGATGCTGGTGCTGATTTGCCAAGTTACTGTTCGCGTAATACGTGACATCGGCCAACATTCTTATCTTTTCTCTCCAGACCACCAGATACAAATCACATCACTTGTGGAGATGATGTTACCTGCGATTATTCCAGCTTAACTCTGGGCTTTGCTGAGTCTTGCACTGTGGAAAAATCTTACACTTTATCCAGCTTGAGCCTTCAAACTGGTTCTACGTAAGACGTAGAATTTTTTTTTGTCAAAAGTCTACCTGGGTAGAGAAACTTTAAACGCACTGTGCATCGCAGTGTTATCAAACATTAATGCTGTTTTGTTGCACAAGCACTTTTGTTGCTCCATTGGAATTGATCTAAAGGTTAGTTTGGATAATTACAGTATGTACGTTTTCCAGAGCTTTGTACAGCTGCTTGATCAAATTAAAATACATTTATAAAACAATTGTGTTTGTCCTTCAGAATTTATTGTTGCACGAGTAATCAATAAATGCATTCCTACCTGGCACCTGCGCAACAAACGCTTCTATTTCAAACTTAAAACTAAAATCTATTCATTAATGTATGGCAATTAATTTGGGTAGTTTCCTTTTTTGCGTTTTTTTTGCCCCTTAAAGTCGACCGAGAAAAAATAAGAGATGGCAAAATTGTGAGGCCTCCCGTGCAAAACAAAAAAAATAAAACGATCTCTGCGAATCAAAGGACAAGAAAGGTAATTTAATCACAGGTTTTACGATTGTGCATGAAGCCGTTTTTCGTCTTTTTGATATGTTTTTTTTTATGGTACATAGGATGACCCTGACCACTACCAATGTGTCTACAACCCTCAATGGAGGATCTTCAATCGAAATTGCGTTCGGCAGCAAGTTGTTCATAACTGGAACTCAGGTGAGCCAGGAACGACCAATCACAAGCAGTCTGAAACTTCACGACTCGACCATCTAAAGCACCAGAGAGTCAAAAAACACACCTTTGAGTTTCAGCACTACACTGCTAATATTTCATTGTACAGCTAAAAAAGTTCTGCCGCAACAAAAATGATTGATAACATATAATTTATCAGATCGAAAGCTTGATTTACAAAAATTGTATGAAACTTTTGTCAACAGGATCATAGAAACCTCCCATAAGATGTGCGCAGAGCAAAGCCTACATCATTGATAAATTTTTCGTCTACTATAGAAGGAATCTCCACAAATGATAAATATTTGATTGAACTTGTTACAACGAATAGACATTCAAATTCGAAAGTACAGTATAGCATGCGTGTTATTTTACGCAAACAATAAAGTAATCTTGGTGCAGCAAAAGTTAAACTGAAAAAATGATACAAATACTATTTGCTGCCACAGCTCGCTGCATGCCATGGCCATTGTGCGTTCTGAAAAGGCACCGAAAGATTGGCAAACTGTGGCTGTCATTCTAAACACAAAAAAGGACACAGGAGTGAATGCACCAACTGCAGGGGCATCTCTCCTTAGCTTCCCTTTAAAAGTGTAAGCCAAGTGCCTTGAAAAAAGATGCCGCGAAATAATTGAACCAAAGCTGAAAAAACAGTGCGGTTTTCGTCCTGCTCGCAGCATCGCAGACCACACTTTCATCCTCCAGAAAATTTTCGAATAATCTTGGTAGCATGGATGTGTCAATCTCGAGAAAAAAATCTTTGTCGACCTCGATAAATCGTAAAAAGCGTTGAGAGTGTTGCTGGAGTACGGTGTTCTGTTACTGACCGTCAAGTCACTGTATTCCTGCTCAGAAATTTGTGTCCGTGTCGGAGTGAGGTCATAACAGTTGACCGTGGATGTTGGATTCCGACAAGGGTGTGTGCTGCCACATTTCTCTTCATTGTCTGTATGAATTGGATAGACGTTAACGGATGAGTTGGATAGACACTTTGACAGACGTCGACGAGCGTGTTGGGATCTGCAGGACCAACCGTTTGCTTTTTGCTGCCGATTTGGTGCTCTTAATAATTTCTGAACGAGGCCTTCAACATGCATTCGATCGGTTTTCTGCTGCGTACGATGAAGTGAGAATGAAAATTAGCACTACATGTATACAATCAAAAGACTGAGGGTTTTAGGCCTCTCCAGAAACACCAAGGCAGTCTGCGCTGCATGTAAGCGGCAATACACTGCAGCAGGTGGAGAAGTTCAAGTATCTTGTGGTGAAATTCATAAATGACGACAGGCGGAACAAGGTGATTGATACACGGATTAGTAAAGCAAACGCAGTTTTATCTTAACTCTGTCCGTCTGTGGTCACAAAACGGGAGCTTTCAAAACACCGCAATGCTCTCAGCTTTTTTAAATCGGTTTTGTTCCGATCCTCATTCATGGTCATGAATCTTGAATAATGACTGTAAGAATACTGCACCAAGTACAAGCGGCAGAGACGGGATTTTTGAGCTCACAGTGCGAGACTTTGCGACAAACTGCGCAGCTGTGAAATTCATAAAGCCTGGAATGTCGAGTCATTTCTCCACCGAATCGACAGATTCTAGCCATGTTGTTTCGGTCATGTGTCCAGAATATCCCACGGAAAATTGGCGAGTTACGTCTTGCTGGCAACACTTGTGGAATGACGGCTAAGACGCCATCCGACGACCAGGTGCAGTGACTACATCTCTAACCTGACTCGGTCCCGTCTTGGTTTGTGTAGAGCCAGCAGAACTATCTGAGACTGCTGTTGACCGCGAGGTATTTCGGGCCGCTGCGAACCTCCAGGGAGAAAAGCGGTGCGGAAATGAATGAGTGGATCGACCTGTCCGGAACTATTATGAACTAATATTACGAAACAATATATAGGTTTTATATCCTTGCACTGATGACTTAGCAAATAAAGTTACATTTACCAATGAGACGCTGAAAAACGATAGAGTTACAAAGCGCGATGAAATCTTTCTGTTGACGTTTGTTGTAAGACTATTTTCGTACCAATAACGTGATAGTTCTAAAGCCAGAAGCAACAAGCTGTAACAGCAGTGGATCTTTAAACATATGCACGTGGTTTTCGAGCACAGCTGGTATGTAAATGAGGCCGTTGCTATTGGTTACAAAATGCTTATTTTTGAACAGGATGTTTTGGTGGAAACGTCCGGTGAACTGCGAATAGACGGTGAGCTCGAGTTCGATCCCCGAGGAAGCGACGCAAAACTTCTCCTCAAAGCCGCTGCCCTCACTGGTCGAGGGAGGGTGGAGGCAACTTCCGCAGAAGTTCGAGTGTCTGTGTCTGAAGCTCCCATCACCGGAAGCACGAAGTGGGGGGCGTTCCGTGGTCGTTTTGTCACTGACGGCGGAATCGTCAAAGTGACGGAACCAGTGAGCG
>Ga0210059_1002918_pt1 | contig 27072 bp, 15 predicted proteins | sample Ectturendosymbi2_FD_188042 | JGI IMG/M metagenome (GOLD analysis project Ga0210059, IMG submission 188042) | Ecteinascidia turbinata endosymbiont from Florida, USA - Sample 2 (SPAdes) (version 2) | ecosystem: Host-associated > Tunicates > Ascidians > Unclassified | place: Key West, Florida... | reverse complement strand
ATTTTTACTAACTTACATCACAGCTTTTGAACCCGAAACCCCAGCAGGTCATCCAAAGTATCAAAAGACTCGGATTGTGGCCTAGTTTCCAGTAAAAACTTCAGCGAAATACTACCACCTAACGGTTGGCGCCCAGGGCCAGGCAAAGTGGGCCAAGATGGCCTGAAAGTCTTCCACTTATGACGTCACTCACAAAAAACCCGCACCCCCCAGGCAAATAATCTTTTTTCGAGTGCTCTCTACTAGACTGGCCGATCCGTTTGAGCCGCTGAACAGCTCTCTAGTGCAATCGGCGGAGGAGCTAGGGTGCTGGTAAGGTAACCGAAAACTGCTGGTTTTTTTTGCAAAAATTGCTGAAACCACCCGGGTGCCAAAGATTTAGCTAATTATCCAATTAACTAATTAATCAAATATCTTGTTCACTTTAATCTAAAGTTTAGATCATAACTTTTGAACCCAAAACCCCAGGAGGTCATCCAAAGTATCGAAAGACTTGGATTGTCACTTAGTTTCCAATAAAAACTTCAGCGAAATACTACCATCTAACGGTTTAGGCCCAGGACGAGGTGAAGTGGGCCAAGGTGGCTTAAAAGTCCCCCACTTATGTCACTCACAAAAAATCCGCAACCCCCAACCAAAAATTGTTTTTTGAGTGCAGACTAGAAGACTTGCCATGTCTTTTGAGCCTTTGAACAGCTCTCTATCACTTTTGGCACCAGAGTTACGCTTGCGCAAAGCCATGTGCGATCCAGTTGTTCTGGCACGAAAATCCTCGAAAGCGGCTGGACGCGAAAATGTTAAGACTAGAAGTTGACCGATTAATTTTGCAATGTTGCCAAAGTATCATATAAATTCTGCCGATATACAGTATATTGGCAATGTTTGTTGTTACGCTGGTATTCTGCACAGAGCGTACTGAAATCTGAGTTGCTACTTTTTCTATGATTAATTAACGCAAACTCTCTGTACTCTTCCTTATGACGTCCAGCCCTCCTACTCAGGGGCGCATCCAGGGGGTCTGTTTGTCTGTCATGACAGGCCCCTTTGTACCGCAGGTACTCAGCATTAAAGCTGATGATAAAATATCAAACGCTGTCACTACATGCCTCTAATGCAGGTGGTTTGGAACAGGCAACAGCTAGCAATCCCTTATAACGTTGCACAGTATTATTACGAAACAACAATGTTCCTGCTTTGTGTAGGTGTAGCCAGAGGGCCTTGGGGGATATGACCCCCCAGATTTTTGGAACACACAGTCATTTTATGCTTTGAGAGGCAGTATCCCCCAAAAATAGTGTTATTCACCTAAAATCAAATATTTTGGCTCCTCCCCAAATTTTTGGGCTGGTTATGCTACTGCTGCCTCGTCTAAGTGGCGCCTGCTCATGTTTTTGAATACTTTGGATTGATATTGCGTCGAACGCACATGTTTTGGAATTTCCTTCTCTGGCAATGCCAACTCCAATGCAAGCAAAGCTGTCAGAAGCTTGTGCATTGCTGCGCAGAGCTGTTTTGTAATATTTCACTTCATGGAGGGAGGACACAGCATGCAATCGCAATCGTTTTGTTTTGCAGTTTCAGCCTAAATTTTATGTGCTGTTTACACCTACTAGGTTATCACTAAATCAAATAAGTAGAGCTTCCTCAGCATCACGCCATGTAATGTGGGTTTGTTTCAACTGAAGCTATATTTTTATGAGGAATTTCTCATAATTAAAGGCGCGACAGCTAGCTTCAGAAGTTGTGGTTGCATTATCTGAACAAAATATCAGTTAAGCGTTGAATTTCGAAAATAACCTTTTTAGAATGGAGCAGTTGACAATGTTGTTTTCTGTGCAAAAAGTCCTATAATGATTTTGAGTAAGTCACTTTTACATTTAGATGTAAAATCATCAGAGTAATTGCAACTCAATCATTCTTCTTCGCAGTGATTTCGCAAGTATATCTATAACACCACCATCTTTGATAGACAGCACTCCACAGACGCAGTTATGCAGCTGATTGTCAGCTTTGATTTTAAAAGTGTATGTATGTATGGATAAACAGCTCTCATTGCTGTATGGCTGACATTCGCTAAATGTTCGACCAGCTAAGTATATGTTTCCAGCACCATGTTCATGGGAACAAACATTGATTGTGATTTAATAAATGTGCCATGACCAAAACCAATGATAATTTGGAAATGTTTCCTTGTGTGTTTGGACAATGAGATCAATACCACTATCTATTCTAAACAGTTGGTTGCGCTAGGCTACTAGCCATACTGATCATGTTTGATTGGATTTTAGATAGAACTCGATTGAAAAGTTTTTTTGGGCTGATATTTTGTAACACTCAAACCACAGTTGAAAGACAATGCTTCAGTGCGATGAAGAAGCGTATAACATCGGATTCTGTGCAAACCTGGGTCCCTAAGATAGTCAAAAAACCACGGCCTTGTTCGCAGGCATTCATCTGCTTACCGTGCAAAACCTGGGAGTGAATATTACGTCATAGACCGGTTTATCGAAACGATTGCAGAGTGGTCTGAATATTGCACACTACTCAATGCAGTCGGAGGGCTGCGTGTCATAAGGAACAGTACAGAGAATTTGCGTTACTTAATCATAGACGAATTAGCAACTTGGGTTTCCAAACACTCCGTGCAGAAAACTAGCCTAGTGACTTCTATGAGCAAATATTGCCGATATCAATACTTTGGCAACATCGCAATATTCATCAGTCGATTTCTAGTCTTGACACTTTGAGAACCGGCATACGATATATTCGTACTTCGATTTCAGCCTAAAAAACAGCAGTTTTCGGTTGCCTTACCAACGCCCTAGCTCCTCCGCCGATTGCGCTAGAGAGCTGTTCAAGGGCTTAAACAGATCGGCCAGTCTAGGAGATTGCATTCAGAAAAATATTTTTTGGTTGGGGGGTGCAGATTTTTTGTGACTGACATCATAAGTAAGGTAGTTTGTGGGCCATTTTGTGTCATGTTTCCTGGCCTACGGCCCAACCGCTAGGCTGAAGTGTTTAGCTGAAGTTTTCATTGGAAACTAGGCTCGAGTCCAAGTCTTTTGAGAGTTTGATCGACTTTCTAGCGTTTCTGGTTCAGAAGTTGTGATCTAAAATAAACAAATTAATTATCTAATTAGCTAATTAGTCAAAAATTTTTACTAACTTACATCAGAACTTTTGAACCCGAAACCCCAGCAGGTCATCCAAAGTATCAAAAGACTCGGATTGTTGCCTAGTTTCCAGTAAAAACTTCAGCGAAATACTACCACCTAACGGTTGGCGCCCAGGGTCAGGCAAAGTGTGCCAAGGTGGCCTAAAATTCGTCCACTTATGACGTCACTCACAAAAAACCCACACCCCCCAAGCAAAACATATTTTTTTGAGTGCAGACTAGAAGACTTGCCATGTCTTTTGAGACTTTTACCGAGTCTGTACAGCATACTGGGCACGAGAAATTCCTGCGCAAAGCCACGTGCGTTTAGGCGTTTTTTTTCGAAAATCCCCGAAAGCAGCCGGATGCCAAAGAGTTAAGAGAATGTGCAGTTTTATGCTGAAAAGTGATCAAAAATTGTCCTTCTGTGACAGACCCCTTTTTTCCAAGCTAGATGCGCCACTGCTCCGACTGCATCAAGTGGTGCGTAATATTCAGAACACTCTGCTATCATCCCAATAAACCACTCTTTGACCTAACATTCGCTCACAGGTTATTGTGTGGTAAGCACATGGCTGCCTGTGAACAAATCAGGGCAGCCTATCCTAGTGACCCAGATTTGCGCAGAATTCCATGTTATACACTCCTTCATCACACTGAAGTATTGTCTTTCAACTGTGGTTTGTGTGTTGCAAAATATCGTCAGCAGTTATTGGCAATGAAAAATAAAACCATCGATATTGATCCAATAAAGCCTAATCAATCGAGCTCTACATAAAACCCAGCCAAATTTGGCTAGCAGGGGTAGTAGTCTAGCACAACTAATTATTCAGAATAGATCAGGAGCAGATCCAGAGGGGGGAAATTGGGAAAGTAACTTTACTGACTATGATTTTTTACAATTCGAAAAACAGCATTCCCGATATAAGGCCATTTTGCCTCCATTGTTTTGTCACAGCAGTGTTGCAAAGTATACTTCATCCCTCTTATAGCAATGAAGCCGTTATGAGACTTGACTACCAAATATTACTCAAATCCTCCCCTAACCTCACTGGCTGGATCCATCCCTAGAGTAGATAGTTTTGTTCATCTTATTGTCAAAACACACAAGGGAAGATTTCCAAGTTATTATCATTGCTCTCAGTCACAGTGCATTTATTACATCACAATCGCTGTTTGTTCCTCCAAACATGGTGCTGAAAAAGTACTTAGCTTGTCGAACATTCAGCAAATGTCAGCCAAACAGCAATGAGAGCTGTTTATTCATATGTACATACACTTATAAAATTGATGCTAAAAATCAGCTGCACAACTGCGTCTGTGGAGCGCTGTCTATCAAGATGGCGGTGTTGTAAATATACTTGCGAAATAACTGCGGAGAAGAACGATTGAGCTGCAATTTCTGATGATTTTGCATCATTATATGAAAGTGAATTACGTGAAATCAATACAGGATTTCTTGCGTAGCAAACAACATTGTCAACTACTCAATTCCAAAAAGGCTATTTTTGAAATACAACACTAGACTGATATTTTATTCAAATAATGCGACCACAATTTCTGAGGCTAGCTGTCGCACCTTTCAATATGAGAAATTCCTAATAAAAATATAGCTTCAGTAGAAATGGACCCATATTACTTGGCGTGACCCTGAGGAAAGCCCAAACTTATTTAATTTTGTCATAACCTAGCAGGTGTAAAGAGCAAATAAAACTTAGGCCGAAACTGCAAAACAAAATGCTCGCGATTGTAGACTGTGTCCTCTTGCCATGAAGGGAATATTACAAAACAGCTCTGCGTGTGCATGGTAGTGTACAAGCTTCTGACAGCTTTGCTTGCATTGGAGCTGGCACTGCCAGAGTAAGCAATTCCGAAATACGTGCGTTCGACACAACATCAATTCAGAGCAGGGGTGGGCAATTAGCGACCCGAGGACCAAATGTAGCCCGCCACATCGTTTTCAGTGGCCCGCAGAAGCATTCAGAAAAAATTTCAAACCTTAATTCCTCCAACTTATCACAGTAAATGGCTAACTTGAAAGAAGACTTGCTACTTTTACCACAGACTTGCTTGTATTTCTATTTGAAGGTGTGGCCCTCCGCTAAAAGCGACCTTCTCAAAGTGGCCCCCTAGGCTAATTTTTCAAAACGTGGATTGTTTCATGTCGTTGAGTAGTCACTATTCAGACAAAGCAGGGACGTTGTTGTTTCATAATAGTACTATGCAATGGGAAATGCTGTTGCCTGTTCCAAAACACTAGCATTAGAGACCTGCAGTGACAGTGTTTGATATTTTATCAGCTTTAATCCTGAGTACCTGCCGTACAAAGGGGCCTGTCATGACAGCCAAACAGACCCCCTGGGTGCGCCTCTGCTTGGGCTGGTGTGGCAACATGTGCTGCCTTTCTGAGTGCTGTTTGCACAAAAACATTCTGTATGGTGAACTGAGCTCTGGTACAAGGGTTGGCTGACCTATTCTTTGTTTAGAGGTTATGAAAGGAGATTTGCATCAGCTCAGAATCTAATCTCCTGACTGGGAAACATCTGCCAGAAATTGTTTGGCTTGAGATGCTCTCTTATAAGGCTCCCTAGATCAATTCTTCACCACTCCTCTCAAAACAGTCATCCTTTCTTGATAGGCTGTGCACCCTGAGCAAATGCTTTTACTGGTCTTGTTGATGGTCATAACCTGGTGGTGCATTTTCTTTATCATTTTTATGACACCAGGTTTTTTGGTTGTTTACTTCCTAATCTTTTTCTTCTTGTTTAGTGCCAATTGTTTTTACTTATCTGTTTTGTTGTGGCCATGACCTTGCAATGAAGAACAACTGTTTAATTATATCACAGGTTTAATCCTGAGATGTTATTCTTGTATCTTGCAAGTTTGAAGGTGAAGTTGTCTTTAATCATTGATTTGACCAACACTAACAGGTATTTTAGTTTCCTTATCTATTCTGGTAAGTAAACAAACTTTCTTGTTTTACAATACTCTTGTCATACCTATTTAAAAGTTACCTTTTTGAGTTGATGTGAAATGCTTCCATGTGTAAATTGCAACATTGTTTTACAAGGTTTTATGACAAAAAGCAATTCACTGACAAGGGCATACTACACCAAAAAATAGCGTGCAAAGGGTAAGGTTTTGTATTTTTTAGAGATGCTGTTTATAGTGTGAGGTATTTTGGTCAAGTGTGTTAGTTGGTAAGTTTTAACAAATGTATTGTGGCATTAATACTGTTCCATTCAGAGTTTCATGGCCAATCCATTTTTTACATTTCGTTTAGTAAATTGTGGCATCTTATATCTGTACTAAATATTGCACAGATTATGGTAAAAAAATACCATAACAATTTTATTTGTTGCTTAGCCATGGAGAATGTCCAGATGAACATTCTACAAAACTTTTCATTGACCTTTGCGATAGAATCATTAAGAAGGATCCTTTCGGAATAATTGGTATTCATTGTACACACGGTTACAACAGAACTGGATTTTTGATTTGTGCATACCTTGTGGAAAAACTGGACTGGAGGTACAATTTGTCAATTGCTTTATATGTACTTAACTTCGTTGGATGATTTCATTTGACTGCTGATGAACAGATAAAGGAAGCTATAGTCTTCGCATTTTGTCCTGATCACTTCTAGAGCTAATGAATAAAGATTGTATAATATAATGTGGGTAGTTCCCAATACCATTGGCAGTTACGCAAAGTCGTAAAATAACTAAAATACTCCTGTTACAAGGTAAATGTGGTTGGAAGTTTTGATCACTCCAGGTTGTAACACTAAATGCTAGCTATATATTTGTACTGGTTTTTAACTCTTCTGTTTTTGCATCTACAGTGTTGAAGCTGCTTTCAGTGCGTTTTCACAAGCACGACCACCAGGCATCATCAAGGGTCATTACATAGAAGAGCTGTTTGGAAGGTATGGATCACGAGATGATGCACCCCCTCCGCCACCTCTCCCATCTTGGCATACTGAGTCTGAAGATAATACAGGTTCTTGAAATTGAACATTTGTTGTGATTGTTCTGGTACATTAAAAGAAATTAAGCTGTTCTAAAATCACATAAGTTGATCTTAAATGCTTTGCGCAAGGCTGTGTGTTCTGAGAGAGCCTAATTCAAACACATTTCGAATTTTTTAGTTATTGCTAGTTGTTCGTAGCTCCAGTCAGTAAATTTTCTGCATTTGTTTTTCATGGGAGAAAGTGTTGCTTCAAATTTTCAAATCAGTTATTGAACATGAGATGCTATCAATTGCAGTTCATGTAATAAGCAGCTCCTCATTGCAGATCTCAACCAAGTAGAGCCTCTTGATCATTTTGCAGCTAGTATCTAAGGGACTTAAAACTCCTCTTTTCTCACTGTTCCACTAGCTGTGGTTGCTCTAAAACAGAGGTTCCCAACCAGGGGGTACATGTGCCGATCTGAAGGGGTACGTTTATTGTGATCTGGAACAAAGTAACTTTGAGACACATAAACTGAGTCTGCCTTTATAGTTGCAAAATTTTAAAAGTTCTATTAAAAATTCAGTAGATTTTTGTTATTTTACTCAGCTTTTTTTGTCATAAGAAATTTTAGGGGTACATGCTCATCTGTCGAAATGCTAAAGGGGTACATAGAGAAAGTTTGGGAGCCCCTGCTCTAAAATATGGGCCCGCGTTAATGTATATGTCCTTAATCTCTTCATAAAAAACTGGTAAGGATTAATGAAGTTGACAGTGCGATTCATTGATGGTTGTCTATTTCAGTCATTGATCTTTGGCAAATTAAAAAGCTACTTGACTTATGATACGGAAGTCAAATCTCGTATTTCACCCACAAGCTAATATGTTTGTGGCACAATTATCTGTCTCTTACAAATGCCTGTCTCCTGCAAATGCCGTAAGCTTGTATATTTATGTCCGTCCATAGCGAATTCGTATATTTTTTGACTGAGTTAGCAATCTTTTCTGTCATCTAGATTAAAAAAACGGAGGATTTTCATTTTTTCCGAATGCAATGGCTAGAGTTTACCGATTAAAAGCTTTTTAGCAATAAAGTGTCATTGCGTAAACAAAATCAGTTTGTGAACACTAAGCCCAACTGCTTTTTGTTGTACAGTATCTACTCCCAGCTGTTGTTTTCTACTTTTATATGTCCAGTCTAAAAGGAACTAATACCTTTCCGACTTCTTTTGTACCAAGATAAGAATTTACGCGTTGATTTACAAGAATTTAATACCGATGAATGAGATGAGAAAAATGTATTGTCAAGAACCAAGTAACCAAGATCCGAAGAAACGCGTTTCTGGTTTCGCGAGCGGGTTGTTCGTCTCGTGCTGTTTGAGTCGATCTTTTCACATACCACTCAGCCAAATTAGACATCGGGGTATGCATCGGGTACTTAGTTTGTGTTTCTTCGTCTAAAGCCGCCAGATAATATGTTCCATTGGGACTGGGAAGTCAGTGTTTGGGACACTCCAGGGCATATGGTCTGCGGTTTCTTCCTCAGCGGCACACTCGCAGGCAAGTGGTGGAGCCAGGCCACATTTGTACATGTTGAAGTGGAACCAGCCGACACATGTATGAAGCATGACCCACAATTGTCTTGGAAGGGACATTTCAGTAGGGTTGGTACTGACGTCGGGAATCCAATAATGAAGTCTGGTGTTGTTTTCCCCCAACCATGTACTCTGCATTGCATTCCCCCAGTGTGCACCGCTTCTGATAATGGAATTATGTCTCGATTTTAGAATGGACCCTTTGAAACTGTTTTGATTACCCTTGCTTTCCTGTCAACCGTAAGACAGTGACGCTCACTCCCAGTGCGACAGAAACGTAAGCGACACAAACGTGACCTCCCTGGCTTAAATCGCGGAGATCCGACGCGTCACACTCAATGACGAATGCACCGGTATAGGAGCAGGAGCAGTCAATTTTTTCGGTGTGAAATGGATGTTTTGCCCTAATATCTCCAAATTTGCCCGAAAAACTTTTATGCGATAAACTCCCCCCCACAAATTTTCTGCTGTTGGTACATAATGTTTATCTCTACGATGTTTCCATACACAATTCACTTCTCAGATGGCATTGATATTTTGCAATAATTCAGCCATACCAAAAATACGTTATCAAATACGTAAACAATGCATAAACCTGTCAAGCTGAACATACTTAGGATCTAATTAAGCTCTAAACATGTTCGATATATAGTACATGTTTAGCTTAGCATTTCACCTGAGCACCCAACATAAATTATGCAGGTGGTTTGAGGTAGACATGGTAAAGCATTTAAACACAATCCGAGAATAACAACATCCAAAAATATAGCTTGATATACCTACAACACTACATCTCTGTCATGTTAATAAGGACCAAGCAAAAGCTTCGATTCAACTTGAAGCTTCCACTATTCTACAAACCTTAAAGGTTCCAAAATAGCATTAAAACATTAAACAATGATCTGAAAATGTGCAGCATGAGAAACCAATAAAAAATACTTCATGAAAACACAGTGTAAGACTTGCCCGCAACCAGGGGTCTGCAGGGCAATTGCCTTTGTCTTCAGCCGCAGTATTACCAGGGATGTACTGCCAACAAAAAAGGTGTGAGAACGCATCCAAAAATAGCCATTTTGAAACAGCTTCCAACTCATTTTAAAGCAAAATGTGAAAAAGGTGTGGGAACGCTGTTCCCGCCCCACTACAACCCTGAGTATTACTAAGGGAATGTTAATTGCGTGTAATAATGGTATGCCCCAAAATCGTCAATTTGTGTTCTGGATCGTCAGTTTGAAAGCGAAATTTATAAATCTAATTTAACATTCCACAATGCGAAAGGTCTGTATTCGTACTGACTGCGAGTTACGTGAGAGGTGGACGTTGCATGAGTCGGAAATAGTGATTGGATCACGTGTAGTAATTACTAAAAGAGTGTATTCGGTCATCGTTATAACAAGGTTTTACTTTTATTTCTGTTCAGGCACTGCTGGAGATACACCCGTGGCTCCCGAGAGTCACAGTGAAACACATGTTAACGTAAGCGAATGAGTTGGTTTTTGTGGTTTCAAAGTTCTTAACTCTGATACAAAGCAAGGGGTAAATTTTCCGTTTTTATATACGGCCGTGACTGTGATGCTCTACGCATGTAATTTATGCGAGATAAAACTTCCAAAGCGATGGTTGTTTTTAAAAAGAAACTAGAAGTTTTTATAGAAACCGAAAAAACGAAACCATTGCTGTTTAGCTGATCAGGTTACTGTTGATCGTGTGGATAAAAAAATTGTAGTATTCGAAGCAGTCCCATCATTGAATAGTTGAAGCATAAGATTGGGTTCGGGCAATAGGCATGGGATGTTATCAGGGGCGTTCCGCGGTTAGATGGTGCCCAGGGCAAGAAACAAGTTTGGCCCCCCATGTTTGAGTTTTAAGGTGTTTTGGGAGTAAATGTAATGTATTGAAGAAAGTATTTGCAACATAGTTGGGACTTTCGGCGTCCCTGGTTGTTCGGCGCTGGGATGCATTGTGCCCCCCTATACCCCTCGTTACGCCCCTGGATGTTATCAATAACAGATTCGAGAAAAGAAATTAATAGTTTTGGAAATTCATAGCTTTGAGTGAAGAGTTCATTATTTGTTCAGTTTACTTGAAGACGCAGAAGGAACGTAGAACAAATTTATTGTTTTAAAACTTGAAACTTCTGAAATTGATTCAGTTAACTTGCTTACCACATTTGTACTCGTTCTTACATTTTCAGCCGTAGATGTTGGACACTAATATGTAAGATGTGCTTTTGCGCTGCCCATGGAATTCCACTCGTGTTCAGCTGTGGGTCGTTCATGATGATTCGTGGCAGGCCTTTTTAAATTAGTAGATAAGGACAGGTTACCTACAACCGCAGACAAAATAATTTAGGGCCCTCACGTCACACTGTGGTAATGAAGATCTCATCACAAAGCACAGTAGACATCAGGGTTGAGAAAAACCCGTTTTTTTTCAAAAAAAAACAACCCACCTGGGTTTTTCAGTTTAAATAAAAAACGTGTTTTTTGTTTTTTTAAAAAGAAACAAGATATTGTTCTTTTTTTAAGGAAAATGGAAAAACCTTATTCTTAATTGTTTTTATTGTATCATGCAATATCAATATTTTCAGAATTACACAATAATAACTTGTTATATCTATTATGCCATTCAAATTTGAGGATAAAGGAATGTACCCCATCTTTGTTATTGCGAATTTTTGGTCAATTCACTCGGTAAGGCTTGGCAAGAATGTGCACAGCAAACAAAGAAAAACCATTTCCACACAAATTATGCAGTTTCATGTCAAGTTTATCTGCATGCCCTGCTAGTTCGGCATCTATAGCAGGGATCACCAACCTTCTTGAAGCTGAGAGCGACTTCTTACGTGCCGATTAATGCAAAGAGCTACCAGTTTGATGCACGCTTCTGAAATAAAAATTTTTCTTTATTTACCTTTAATTATTTTAGTATTAACAATTAAGATATTCCGCAATGTGAAGACACTGATCATGCTAATGTTATTTTTAGAGCAGGTCCGCGAGCAGCAGCGTAGCTAGCCTGAAAATTTTTTCTGGGCCAAATATTTTGACTTTCAGCAAGCAACAGTATTTTATTTTTTTTTGTTTCGGACAAACAGTATTTTGTTTCGGACAACACTTCTCAAAGCACAAAACGACAAGAAATGCTAGAAATTTGGGGGCCATGCCATTTGGCTACGCCTATGCCCATGGACAACCTGCTTGGTCCTTGCAGGCGACCTCGGCACCACATTGGTGACCCTGATTTTTAGACTGTTTTTTCAACATATGATTTGATATAGTCCAAAATCAGAAAACGTTGATAGATGCACATAAGGCAGAAATATTGGTTAAAATATACTGATTGTGCAGAGCTGAGAAAGATAACCATCACAAACTGTTTCATCTTTTTTTTCGAATCCTTCAAATATCATTGCTGTTCGTTTTGTTTGATTAAAAATAACTGTTCAAGTGTCCTGCCTATTTTATTTTTTACTTCTGAGTAGCTTTTTTCAAAGAAAAAATAAAAAGTGTTTTTTGTGGTGGGTTTGATTGTTTATTTTTAAGTGGGCCTTTTAAAACAAACCCGGGTGGGTATTTTTGGGTCGATTTTTTTTACAGCAACCCTGGTAGACATAGACAAACGCATTGATTTTATGTAGTAGCAAAGCATGCACTACTGTGCTTGGATGAATTTTCGTTTAATAACACGCTTTTTCGCCCTGGAAGGATTTCAGAAAAGAGACCGGTGTTTTCAACCATTGGGCCATGCTGCGATTTACCAGTGGACCACCACTCAGCTTATTGAAACAAGTTCACAGCAACATTTGTGTTGAAAAGATAATGCTGTAGTAGTTAGCCAAAAATGATAACACCTATATTTTCAGTCAAAACATAATTGCTAGACCCGTTATGAAGGTTGTCTGTTATGAACGGATCTGCTTTGAAAGGGAACCATTTTTGGCGTATTGAAAGAAACAAAGTAAAAAAACACGCGTAACATCGGTCACGTGTGTGTTGCATTTGTTTTCTTTGATTCCATGCTTGATGCTGCAATATGGAGAATATCGTGCAAATGTGCATATGAACTTATGCAGCACTTATGCAAGCTATAAATGTAGAGTCAGGCGCCAAGCACATGTGCAATATCAGGCTTGCTGATGCGCAGTAACTTCAAAGCAGCTTTGATTTAAACGTCTGCGTTTGCGTATACTAGTCTGTGTTGTTCGCAAAGTACGACATTACAATTACGTAGGTCCTAAGCAAAATCACTTTTATTTCACACATTGCAAGTAAACTCAAACTTTCGGAGCTAAGCTTTTGATCAAAGCGGAAAGAAACTTGGTTTATTTTGTTTTCTAAAGCCTATCGGGATAAAATTCCGAATTACAGGAAAAGATTTGAATGTTATTACGTCTTACATTAATTTATTTACACGAAATTGTTAAAAAGCTGAACATTCCTAAGAAAGCTCGTGGGCTGAATTTTGGGAACTGCTGGTCTACGTGATTGGCTTTCTTTTGGAGTCGATCGATGAACTAGCAGGTTTTATTGTTCTGTGCCAGAACCGAGACACTGGTTCATTCCTTACGTAAGATAAACCGACACTGATGGAAAAATAATCGACATAGCTCAACTTCTTGACTTTCAAAGGATGGACCCTGATGTGTGTTCGAGGCCGTGCGCTGATTTGCCGCGTGTATGATTTTTAAAGGAATTTGCTAAATTACTTTGTTTAAATTCAGGTGAAAAAGAAGCCTTTTATGGAAAATATCGATATATCTGGGATTGAGCAAGTTTGTACACAACCCACATTGAGGCAGGTTCAGAAGCTGGCTCAAGGAATGTGTGGCTGGGAAAAGTAAGAGTTTGTATGTTTGAGCTTGCTTGCGCAGGTATGGCCACAGCAGGTTTTGTTCGTGGGAATCAACTAGCCTTTTGTTTTCATTTTTGCGAGTTTATTTATTTAAAATCTACAAGTCTACTGCGGCCCACTAAACAACAGACCTAACAGGGTCTTCTGGGGCCTGTCGTTTACTGGGCCACGGTGGGCTCTAGTTGGACGTGGTATAGGCTCTGGTTTAGTTAGGGCAGTTGACTCTGGAACGGCGCGGTAGACCTGTAGTTTTCACATAAACCACATTTTTTTGGATTTTGTGAAGTAAGCTGCATAGCCGGTAGCCACAAATAAAGCTTCTTTCTTAACAAAACTTGTTTCCACCTTGACGGCTCGTTATGACAATCGCAAAATATCCTTGCATTTTGAGGCTCTTTATAAGGCACATCGTTCGGTTTCCTCTGGTTCCCATTTGGTTGTATATCGGTGGTCGTTGATTTTTTGCGTCACAGAAAGGGTTTCCCGGGTGCTCAGCCGGTGTCAATGACTGTGAGGAACATAGAATTTCTTGCGAGAAAATCATACATGGTCAGTTGGAAAGCTGATGGCGCTCGTTATTTGATGTTAATCAACGGTAAAGACCAAGTTTACATGCTTGACAGAGATAATGCTGTTTTCAAGGTGAGAACTATGTTATCGATACACGGTGTGTGCGTATATATGTCATCTTAATAACTATCAGAGTGGTTAATGACTGAATTTTTCTAGTGACTTTTGCAACTTTTTTGTTCTCTTGGCAGTCTGCGTTGATGGAACCGGTTGAACCAGGGGTGCACAACCTTTTCGCTTTTTCCGGCTGCGTTACGTTTATTTTTATGAATTACGGCCGCCAGTGAGTTCAAGATATTTTTATTTTTTGTATAGTTTCTGTTTTGCTACCACACCCTGAGTCTAGCGTGTTTCCACGCGTGTGTGTGGCTGTCTTTTTACGAAGTATCTTCATACAGTAGACAAAGTTTTTATTAATGCACGGCCGCCTAAATTTTTATCGAAGGCTGCATACGGCCACAGGTTGTGTTCCTGGTTTAACGGTCTTCGTACATCTGGTTGCAAGAAAACCAGCATCACTTACCGAACGTCCTAGAACAGGGGTGTGCAACCATGCAGCACTACCGGGCCAAGAGCACATAATCAGATTGGTCCAAGGGCCAAAACTGCATGTGTCAAGCTCTGCTCGGTAGACAACTCGCTGGCCACCCATGGAAGATTGGTAATATCTTTTAAAAACTGTAATACTTGCTTGTGGAGCTGAAAGGGGTCTGGACGAAAGGTATACCAGGTGCGGATGAACTGGTGTGATCATAAGGGAAAGTAAACAGCAAACTATTTTTCTCGTAATATATTTTTAGGTTGGTGACCCGCGGACCACATTCTATTTAAAATCTGGACCTTTCCACGGGCCACAGAACTTGAGGTGCCGGACCACTTTTGGCCCGCAGGCCACTGGTTACACACCCCTAGACTAGATGGTTCCTTCAAATTAATTACAAAGGCTTGCTCTCAGGGTTGCGGAGTCGGAGGTAAAATTTCCGACTCCAACTACGACCTTTCCAAAATCTCCGACTCCGGCCTTTCTAAAACTTCCGACTCCCAACTCCGACTCCTTAGCATAACATGAATGAAGTTTGGCTGTCGACATATTTGTAGCTACTAGCAATCCAATGGAAATCGTGGTGCATAGCAAAAATTCTGTTTCAATAAAAATTTCAAAAGAAATTGCACCATTTCAACAGTCACGAGTTACGATTCCCAACTTGGGAGGGCAATGTATAAAATTATTCAATTGGACTTCTGGAGCTGGAGTCGGATGAAAATCCGACTCGTAGTCTTCTTACGAATCCGACTCCACCCAAAAACCTTGTTTAATGTGAGGAGAAAGATATCAATGTAATAGTTAGACTTGCGGCATCAGGCCAATATCAAACGCTTACGCAGTATGTTTTTAGGCTTTTGCTCAGCGGCTCTCAACCTTTTTACAACACGATTAACTGTTCATCAGCAAAGGTCTTTGCACATTCAGAATACACAATTAAAATGCGGTGAGATGAAAACTTTGCTGCTGGCATCACTCCACAAACTGTGCTACATAGAATTTGAATGTCCAAATTCTTTTTTCTGGATGAAGAGTCCACGGACTCGCCAGCACTCTTCCCGAACTCGGTGTTGAGAATGGCTGCTTTAGTCTTAAACTTAATGAAAGACTTCTAAATTTGGAGTTTGCGTTAACACGGAATATGCTTCATATTGATGCGTTCTTAGCAGTCATGAAAGTATAAAAATATGGACGGAGTTCACTTTTTGTTTGTTTGAATTCACAAACATAGTAAAGCAAATTTATCGAACAAGCTGCGGAGAAAAGTGCTTGAGCAATCAAAGATTTTTGCTGTCTGGCACTTTGTTTTGTGTCAAGACTTGCAATTTTGTGCAAAACTCGGGGATGTGAAAGACTTCAGTGACATTAGACGACTCCCTAAAATTAGAGCTTGCTCCACTGTTTCTGATTCTTTATCTTTTTCTTGACTTGTTCGATAGCTGTAAGTTGGGATACGACACTGACAGCGCTAAGACGGTATTTTGATGCCAAAAACAACTATTACCTAGTATCAGTTTCACTGAAAATGAGTTTTACTTGACAGTTGATGTTGCAGCCAAAGTACATTTAGGATTGAATTTTTGATAAAAATATGTATTTTCCGACCGAAGCTATTCAGACACGTTGATGCTGTGTAATGTCTTTGTAACGCGTTAAATATTGATTTCATATTTTGACATTAACAAAGATTTCAAACGTGGATTTTCCTCGGCGGAAAAACTTCAATGACAGTATAAAAGACACTCTGGTTGATGGAGAAATGATCATCGATCAAGTTAATGGAGCGAAAGTCCCACGTTACCTCATTTATGACATCGTAAAATTTGCGGTAAATGTTGATTTTGACGTGTCGGATTTCAGTTGATTTTTGACCCGAGTCAGTGGATTAGAAGTTCAGTTGATTGTACAAAAAGTTATATATCGTCCTGATTCGAAGGTTTTTACATTTCGAGAGTCACGTCGCGCTGAAGGACATATCAACACTTGGTTCGTTGCAGAGCTCGACCGATAAGCTTTTTTTGGCCGATACCGATGTTTTTCATTGCCTATAACCGATGCCGAGATTTTTGCATTACTCAAACCACAGCCGAAAGACATTGCAGTGCATAGTAAAAAGACCACATAAACAAAATAATTACACAAGTTACAATTATGAAAGCGCAGGCTGACATTGTGATGAGCTAGGAACAGGCAATGTTTATTTTGCATAATGAGGCAAAATAGATACTTCAAGGCAAAGACACTCCTGGAGCTATTTTGCCTTCAGGCGAACATGATTGGTTGAATTGGTCACATGACAAGTTTGGAACACATGAATTGCTCAGTTGACTGTGTCTGTAACAGCTGTCTGATGGACAAGTATTGCCATAGTTTCAGTTCTGGCAAACTATTAGCACAGAGATTCTCAACCAGGAGGAATTCCCCACCAGGGGGGATTTTGTATTTAGGATTTAGTTTAACATGTAAGATAGTTTACCTTATCAATTGGGAAGAGTTTAGTTTCTCTTCTTAATGTACTGATGTAAAAGTGTTCTTTACAAACTAAATTTCTAAATGGGTTTTATCTGTGAATATCGGTTAGAGGCGTGCATGGGATAAAAAAGGTTGAGAACCACTGTATTAGCAGCTTATTGTTTGCTTTGAGAACTGTAAGCTGCACACCAACCATAAAACCTAAATCCTTGTCACTTTGGATATTGTGCTAGTCACGTGACCACTTCAACCAATCGGCTTCGACTAAAGACGAATGTAGTCCAACGGGTTGAACATAAAACAGAGTTGCAACATGTCAGTTAACAATATTAGAGTGACAAATCGACATAGGTACTCGAAAAGAGAACAGCATTGTTATTACTAGAGGTATTATTTTGAGTAACACCTTCCAAACAATTTTTTGTAACACTGCATCAGCAGTATCGTGGAGTAGTGACAGTCACAGAAAATGCGACATTGCAATGCATACTAACTCACAAGTTGCTTTCAATGTACTGTTACGGGATGTTTTCATCCGTCGTGGCTACTGCAGTCAATCGTCTAGCTCAGTCTACTAAATCAAGCGTGCAAGCGAATCCACGAATAGGTAAACATGTTTTGCGTACCAGTGCTCGCTTGTGTAGGCCTATGCCTAGATGCACATTTCACGAGTGGGTAGCAAAACAACAATATACGACGCATTACAAACAGAAACCATAACCTCTTTGTGATGAAGAACTGTACGACACCGAATTCTACGCAAACCTGGGTCACTGCTCGCTGTGACGTAGACACGATTTTTGACTCACGCTGAAGGCCTTTGCAACAGTCAACCACCACAGCACATAACCTGATTTGTTCGCTGGTAGCCATCTGCTTACCGCGCAAAAACCTGAGAGCGATTGTTACGTCATAGAGCGATTTACGAGGACGAATGCGCAACGGTCTGATTACCCTGGACTATTACACACTACTTGATGTAATCGGATGGCTGCACGCCGTTAACAGAGAAATTGGATTAATCAGTCAGAGATGAAGTAGCAACTTGGGTTTCCGAACATTCCATGCAGAACAATAACCTAGCGCCCGGTAGCGGCTTTTATGAGCAAACATTGCCGATATATATCGACGGAATTAGCCGGTATGATACATCGGCAACATCGCCATATCAGCTCATATGGTGTCCGGACTACAGCCACCTGGACAACTGGCAATTGTCCTAGGTGGCAGTTGTTGTTCGAAAGGAACAACTGCTTCTGCATTATGATCGATTTCCGGCAACATCGGTTTTGTTAAAACAAAGTTCTTCTAGCTTGCCCGTCATGGTTCGTGTATGTCGTACCTTAGTTCAGTTCAGTCTCATTTAAACGCTGATTTTGTACTCCTTTCGGGAGTGTCACGAGTTTTCTGTGCCCCCGTCTCCGCTTGTTTGCACAATGGCAGCACCGCGCGTGAACCGTTCCCTCACACCTGCCCATTAATGCAGAGCACGAAGTTATTCAAATCCTCGATATGACCCGACCGGGAATCGAACCCAGTCTACCAGCCTTAGTAGCGCGTGCTCAACCAACTGTTCCGCCGGCTGTCGTAACTTGTCATTTGTTTCATCAGGGTCAGCCAGTCGGTGAGTGTCATTTTCAGCGGAGACTGGAATGCATAGAAAAGGAAATAATCGGTCCTCGTCATGAAAAAATGCGCCATGGAATGATTGACAAGCGTAGGGAGCCGTTCAGCATCAGGAAGAAGGATTTTTGGGATATTCACCAGTCTAGAGAAATATTGGACGGCAAGTAGGTACGAATTCTCATTGCTGTGTAATATGGTAGGTTGTGAGCAACACGATGCCGCAACCCATCTCAACTGCAAATGCTGCATTTAATGTTGTTCCGGTAAAGCGTTTGAACGATAAGGAAACTGAAAGCAAATCTCTGATTAGCGATTTTTCTGGTTTTACTAGTTCTTTGTCAAGGCACTTTTTTAACCTTTTTTACTGCAGTTTGGTTTTGGGATCTCATCGTATGCTTCCTGGCCACGTTTTACGGGAAGTTCAAATCGCGATCAAAATTTTTGATTTGCAGCCTGTTGAGTTCTATAAGTTTATGTGCCTCTTATGTTTAAATTTTTACCTTGAACAATGGGTTCTGCTGGCGTCTAGGATTGTGTTTTAAGTTTCATCGCTTTGCGCTACTCGTATTGCAATAAATTTTGAAGATGAGAAATAACGGCGTTTCTAATGACGCATCTTCTTGTTTTGCTGCATGTGCATTGCAGCTTCAGCAGCATGGTCTCACACGAAGTCGATGGCTTGATTTTCCAACCAGCTTCATCTCACCCGATCGATGTACGTATGCTTGCTTCATGAAAATACTTTTCTGTTATGTTCTTGTTTTGATCGCAAGTATTTGGCCTACGCTGTCGTATTGTGCGCAACAATTTTTATCAACCCATGCATGGTTTACTTGGTCGTTGGAACATCTTCTCTCAAAGTTCTTGTTGCCGTTTTTGGCTATGGAGGACGCTGTTGCTTCCGTAAACAAAACCACTATTTTCATATGAGAGTCTTTAAGTGTGAATTTGCTAGCGTTGCCACGAGCATCAGATACAAGACAAAGAAACATCAGAATAAAAGTAGGTTGTCCAGACCAGTACACCTCGATAGTTTCTAATTTTTCTTTTCGATTCTGGATGGGACAGGTAAATTAAAGTCAATTTTGAACGGTGTATCGAGGTTGTGCCTGATTCGCATGAACAGGTTTGACTCACCCATTGTTTATCGGATGACCGATAATGTTGCGCAGGAACTACTGGGTTGCAACCGGTTTGTACCATAAATGTGTGTGCTCAATCGACAAGGACCAAGGCGTAGCAAAAAATAAAATTTGAAGTTTAAGTTTCCTATGTCTTGTAGGCCCGTTATTGCCGCTAAAGGATAATGGTATACCTTCGACGAGTCCATTAGTAATCACCCAACTCGCTATGCATGCCGCCGATTGCTTTGAAGTTATTGTCGAGTGGCGACTGCAAAAGTGGTATAGTTAAGTTTATGTCAGACGAACGACTGTTCTTGCGACATAATCCAACTGGTTTTTCCCCGCCGTTCAGCCGTTTGCCCTTTCCAGACCTACAAACCTGGACGCAACGATGAAATACTGAAGTGGAAACCATCCTCCCACAACAGCGTTGACTTCCGGTTGAAAATCCAGTCAATGTCCGGCGTAGGTCTGGTTCCCACCCTGCGCGGTTTGCTGTATGTTGGTCAGCATGACCAGCCGTTCGCGGAGATGAAGGTGAGGAGGAGAATGTATCTCCCGTTGACGGTTTCGACAAAATGTGACGAACAATGGTCTTGATCAGGTGTCAAAAGATCTCAAGGAGTACAACAACAAGATCATTGAATGCACGTTTGACAGTAACTTGAAGACGTGGAGATTTATGCGGGAAAGGACAGATAAGAGCTTTCCAAATTCGTACACTACGGCTATGGGTAGGTGTCTAATGTGGAAAGTAACCTGTTGTTTCGACGCTGCCAGTTGCCAGTGTTATGCACACATGGAGCTGGCTGCTTTGCGCTAGCTTCCCTGTTAAACATGGCAAAGTGTTCCAGCAGAAACGTCCGTTTTCTTGGGTAAAAACAAATTTTTGCTGAACTTCATCACCTGCGTTCGTCGAAGATGTTAAAACCAACCAACGGTTTGTGTTTGTTGCGCTTGCGACCAGTATTTAATGTTAAATCTCTGGGATTTACTCATTAGGGGAGTAAGACGGGGTTACACGTGTTGAAATGACAGACGCATCCTGCTACCGGTTTCATCCTGCTTTTATAACTTTTTAGTCAAGGCCTTCCTGTTATTTTTACATGGAATGCGACTCTTGGTGGTAGTGTTATGATTATTGATATTTGTCTTTGCAGATATATATACATTTTTTTTTATTAGCTGTTTGCGAAAGCATACAACATCCTGTAACCAAAGAAGTGCTCTTCGACTACATCGAAAAAAGAAGCTACTCATCAAAGCACCGTTCCGGTGTGTGATTTCATTTTTAATGCATTGCCGCTCGCTTGTCATGAATTTTGTGTGTATGACCTCTGTCAAAACTAAGCGTGTGCAAACCGCAGGTACTCATCCACACCCAGGCCCATCCCAATCCACATTGCCGCCGCAGAAACGACAAAAGACCGGTCATTCGACGATGCCTCCTCCATCTTTTGCCCCCACAAAGAAACCTACATGAGCGGTTGCTTGAAAGACTGCGGCGCAAATTTGGAACTAGTCATAGGAACCGACACGTGGCTTTCCAGGTTCTTGTTACGTCACGTCGATTTGTTAAGGATATAGCCATGCTAACAGACTTGGCGCCTTTCACCACAAGTGACTTACATTGACTGCGGAACAGAACCGTCACCAGAAAGTCGTCAATAAGGGGGGCTTTACATTTGTGCAGAGGGGGCTTGACTTTCAAATTTGAGAAAAATTCCACTGATTTATACTGTTTAAATTTGGGGAGACTTGGAGCTTTGTTTGGGGGGGCTAAGCCCACCAAAGCCCCCCCGTAGCGACCGACTGCTTCGAAAATGCGTCTTCGAACCCTTCGCACAAGCTTAGATTTCAGACTCATGTTCACTTCTTTTCGACCGCAGCCACAGTGCTCGGGGGTTAAGAATTTGGAGTCACTTGTTTTTACATATAATTTGGAAACATTCTGGGTGAATTTTTTCAACGATACTGAAGTTTACATGGCTTAAATGAATAGCTAGGCACCGTTCTCCACCCTTTTTGTGTGGTATTGGAATTCTCATTGACTTTCAATTGAATTGTTTCGTCGGTATGATCCGATTGCTCCATCCATCATTCTGCGTTGTTTCGTGTGTAACAAGACACTTAACTAAGTTTTCCAGTGAACTGAGAACTGGAACGAATTTCAATTTAACGATTTGTTTGCTTTTTTTACTTCTTTTTTATCCCCTTAACGCTTCATCGAATTGTTTTGAAAAATTGATCTCGTATTGCAAGGCTAGTCTGTTACGGAAAGTTTTATCGATGATGGCGGTTTCGCTTTTGTAATCCAAGGAAACTCAAGCGCTCAAGTAGGTGAAAAAGGCTTGCAGGGTTTAAAAATTACGTCAAATCATGGGTGTTTTGTTCCCATGAGTTCGATCCGCAAGATAGATAAGAACTTTCTAATGACTGGGCCCCGGTCTTTCAGTGAAGCACTTGATTTGTGAAACGGGCGTGTGTCCATATTTCGGGATGCAGATGTATGCCTCTGTGTCGAAAGAAGCTCGATGGATGTTTTGCTGATACCCGATAGGGTATTGTCATGCATTTTGTATACTCCTCTCAAGTTTTTTTAAAACTCGTAAATTACTACTGTGAATGTTTTGCTCCATTAATTCAGGTTCAGCCTTTTGGAAAGATTCGTAACAGTCAAAAGAGAGCAAAAACGCGAGTGAAAACAAGCGTGTTGTGATACTGTGTCTAGGGTTCCTACGCAGTCTGGAACAGTATGCAAAAAATTCGTCATTTTCCAGTCTGGAAAAACTTTTTTTGATTTGTTAGTATGAAAAAAGAAAATTTTCCAACTTTATCTGACATACATTTTCATATTATTGTATTCACGATTGATATGATTTTACGTATATCGTGTTAAATATTACAAGTATTTGACCTGGATAGGTCATAGGGAAATGTTAGGTCCGGAAAAGGTCTTAAAAAAGTCAGGAAATTTATTTTCAAAATTTGCGTAGAAATCTTGTGTGTTTCTTTTTATGTAGTTAGTTAGATTTTGTTACAAAATAGATATTTCATTTTTGCTGGTGCTGACATGCCTCATGTGTGCAAAAATACTAACTTCCATACTCAGCCAGCAACACACTAGAAGACCTGCACAACCACATTTTTTCGAACGTTGATAGACTCAGCGGGGACAAGAATTAGGAGGGAGTTACGGCGTAATATTTGGCAGTGTCGTATTTTCTATTTTGAACTACAAAATGCTAAAAAATAGTTTTAATCAATATTTGAAATAATCTTAGCTCTGGGCGAAAACAATATATAGGAAGACAGGGGCGGATCCAGCCAGTAAGGTTAGAGGGTGCAATTTCAGTAATATTTAGTAGTGCAGATTCATAACGGGTTCACTTCTGTAAGAGAGACGAAGTATAGTGTACTTCGCAACACTGCTGTAACAAAACAATGACCGACAAAATGGCCCTATATCGCCGTTGCTGTTTTCCGAATTGTACAAAATCATGGTGATTAAAATTACTTTCGTAGGTTTTAGGGGGGGGGGCGATCTCCCCCTGTATCCGCTCCTGTAGAAAGAAATGTCTGAACAAATTATAACACTAACGAGTTTTGGAAGCATGTAGGGTACGTTTTTGAAAACCAGAGGATTGTTGTGGGCACTACAGGCATAGGCGCAGCCAAAGGGGCTATGGCGCCCCCAATTTTTGAAAAATATAGTCATTTTGTGCTATGAGAAGGGTTTTTCCAAACAAAATAGTGTTATTCGCCTAAAATCATACATTTTGGCCCCCCAAATTTTTGGGCTGGCTACGCCACTGACTGCAGGCAGTGGTGCGCAGACGTCTGATGATAGCCGGGGCGACGCGACTCCTTGATTGTATGCCCCCGTATCAGATTCTAGTATTGACCAGTGGCGTATGGTGGTCATCGTTGCTAGATATACGATGTTTCTGACGTCATATTCACGTTTGCAAACCAACGTTTCGGCGAAATATGTCGAGTTGACACAATCTGTATATTATTCTCCCTCCCCTTCTAGGCTTGCCAGATCACTTGAAATTTTTTCAAGGACATTTTTCTTTTTCAATGAGATACGGTGGGCTACTTTCAGCAACCTTTCCCGCACGGACAAGCCATGCTAAGCTAACCATGTACGAAATTGAAAACTGAACAAAACGTATTATGACAACACGAACCGTTCTTGAATAGTTTACTTTTTACTACACAACTACTGGAACAAATCTACACATTGTTCTGCTCATTTATTTTTCATTCTTTGTAATCAATAGTTCAAAAATTAAAAACTATTAAAGAATTTTCAAGAACCGCCGGAAAATATTCAAGGACAACAAGATGTTTTTCAAGAATCAAGGACATAACGCGTTTTGATAGCAAATTCAAGGACAGTCCTTGGCGCTCATAGACGTCTGGCAACCTTACCCCCTTGTCTTTACTCGTACAATGTCACTGTGATGAACATAAATTATTATCAGCGCTACAAGTTACGAGACAAGAGCAAAACTAAGACAGAGCAGTTCAAAACTGCAAAAATATCCGGCAACGCGTTCAAAGAGGATTGCAACACACCAGGGGTGCAACGAGGTTAGATGACGCCCGGGGCAAGAAGCAAGTCTGGCACCCCCATGTTCGAACCTGACGTCTTTTGGTAAGAAATGTACTGCATTGAAGAAAGTAGATTGTTGGGACTGTGTACTGTAGAAAGTACACTGTTGCGACTTTTGGCGCCGGGGAATTGTGTCTCTCTTGGCCACCTCATTACGCCACTGGAACACACTAGGTACTGCGCCAGCGCAGTTCACAACTGCAAAAGTATAAGGCTGCACATTAAAAAAGTGGAGTTTAACGCTAGGACAGGGCACTTTACAACTGGAAAAACGTCAGGCTGCGCGAATGTCACGTCGAATAGCAGTCGCGCAGAGAAGGTATTGCAGTTAGTTTGAAACTTGCTAAACTACGCAAGATTTGAGTATGCACGTAAAATACGCAAAAAAAACTCGTTTTTCATTATGTGGCTGACTGGCTGTTACATGTATAACTACTGGAGGACAGAACAGATACGGGCTTGTGTGAGCCGTTACTTTCCATCCGCCTGAACTGCCAATTAATTACGAACCTCGAAATGACGCACATGTGCTGCTGTATTAACGCACACCCAGGGTCGCCACATCAAAAAACGAAACAGTAAATTGGTGATGCATCAAAAGTCAGCTAAATCCTGCAAGCTAAAAAATAATAGTTTTGAAATTCGGCTCAGAATATCAATTAAATGTTATAATTATCTTTCATTCCTTGTGATTTTCCCTTGATCGCACAATCTGGAAAAGGTGCTTTACTATCAGTTTGATTGAGTGTGCGCAGCACACCTAGAGCATAGGTGAAGAATGTGAGTATTACTGACATTTCAATCGTAAAACTACTGTAGTGTTGACAAAAAATCAAGTTTCGAAAAATTCATCCATGCAGCAAGTGTTGGTAGCCTTATAATAGGAAAAATCATCTTATTACAGCATTTCAATTTTGTAATTTAACTCTTTGGAATTTGGATGCCCCCTGTCTTGGAGCCCCGGTGTCTTCGCCACCCCCCTCTGCACGCCACTGACTGGAGGATAGGTCTCAAGTTGAATAACGTGCTATATGGACACACTGTGACTGCAAATAGCACTCACTTAAAGGGAAAGTTTTGAAAAACCTGTGGTTAATAATAGTGTTGCGTTCGGAAAGCCCGAGCGGCAAGTGTGCAAAACTTCACAGCGTGGCAGCAAGCAGCAATAGAGATCACCTGCCATGACCACTTATTGCTTGTTCGCGCCACATGTGTATGGGTGTTATTCTTCGCGAACATCCCGTGCGTGATGAATCGCACATTCAACGCAACACCAACCGGGAAGTTGAAACACTTGCAATAAGGTTGGGCCAGACTTGTGGAAATAACTGAGAGTGAAAGAGACAAATAAAATGCAAACTGCTTTCACAAAAAAATTAGATATAAACAAACTCCAATTAAACTTGCTGAAGCAATATTGGGCACCATTTTCTATCTGATCGGGCACCATTGTTTAATTTGGTGGGCACCATTTTTTAGCTTACCGAGGGCCGTTATACAGCATGTTGGGCGCCATTCCTTAGCAAGAATAAGTCATAGTAAAAATGTGAAATTTCATTTGACTCGAATTTCTAAACCAATGACTCGAAGTGACTCGACAGTTCTTGTGGCTCGAGTCGAAAAATTTTTAGATGACTATGACTTGAAAGGCTTGTGACTCTGACCAGAATCGTCGCCAGAAAGTCGTCAGTATGGGGGCTTTACGTTTGTGCGGGGAGACTTAACATTCATATTTGACAAAAATTCCACTAACTCATAGTGTTTCATATTTTAATTTGGGGTGGCTTGGAGCTTTGGTAATGGTAATGGTTTATTGTTTCATATGACTCAGCCAATAAGCAGAAGCATCATAAAAGCCATCGCGTGCAGTAAACCAACCATTAGCGAACATTAGAGCAAATGAGAATACAATGGCACAATATCTGATCAGTAGGGCAAGTTTTTGTTGCAGTAACAAAGCGAGAAAGTTGCATTTATTTTCAGCGAAAGTTGCATTTATGCGCTGTAAGTTGCATTTATGCACACATTTGACTGTGAAAGACTTGAAACAACCTATTTTGCATGCAAAAATCGAAAAAGTTGCGAAAAGTAACATGCAAAAATCGAAAATTTGCAAAAGTTGCATGCAAAAATCGAAAAAGTTGCAAAAAGTTGCATGCAAAAATCTAAAAAGTTGCAAAAAGTTGCAATATAAAATTCCTGGAAACAGCTCAAAACATTGAATTATATATATCTTGAGTATTTAGGAAGCCGTTGGAAGCTGTAAAAAAAAGTTGTAAAAGTTGCAAAAACTTGCCCTACTGATCAGTGTAAACAAAGAGGGGCGCTGTGTCACGTGGGATTGGCGAAAGACCGTGGCGGTCATCTGGTCAACCAACCCCGTTTATTACTTTTTGACAAGTGATTGAGAAACAACAGTTGCAGGTCAAATAAGCATAATGAAAAGAAAACAGAAAACGAATGAACGCAGAACATGGTGAAGAAAATGTACAGGTGAAAGCGCATGCCTATGTACATAGATGAGTGGATCGAATTTAAGTAAAGGACTTTGGTGTGGGTA
>Ga0210059_1002917_pt1 | contig 27078 bp, 13 predicted proteins | sample Ectturendosymbi2_FD_188042 | JGI IMG/M metagenome (GOLD analysis project Ga0210059, IMG submission 188042) | Ecteinascidia turbinata endosymbiont from Florida, USA - Sample 2 (SPAdes) (version 2) | ecosystem: Host-associated > Tunicates > Ascidians > Unclassified | place: Key West, Florida... | reverse complement strand
ACAAAGAAAGACGTGCTACCTTCCCATCATCAAAACAACGTAATCTACCAATTTGTGTGCCACTGTGACAGTCGGTACGTTGGTCGCACGTCTCAACGCTTAGAAGAGCGAATTAAACAACACATCCCAAAATCGATTACCAATCCTCCCACTCCACACATCCGTCAAAGCCTTCCCCACCCTGGTAAGGACACCAGTCCCAGACAATTTCACGAATCCGCCATCGGTTAACATCTTCTTGACAACGCCCAATGTGCCTTACATTACAATAAGGACAAATTCTCTGTCCTCGCTCGAGCTCGCACTCCATTTTATCTCTCCGCCCTGGAAGCGACTTTCATCAAATCTATGAATCCTCTTCTCTGCAAACAAAAAGAATTCGTTAATCCTTGAAGATCTCCTAAACCTCTTAAACTTTCTCAACCTCTTAAAATTGGTTGACTGTTCCAACGTTTCGACGAGGTCCAAATTACATCTACAACCAATGACAACTCGCCTTTTCTTATCTTCTAAAGCCTTTCTTATTGGCCACTGCTTTAACCAATGAGATCTCTTCTTTTCTTTATATAAACCAGCTCGGTAGTATCTCCACTTCATTCTGACGATATCCCTTGAAGAGTGTCAGACGAAAAGCTTTTGGATGAATCTCTTACTTCACGCCATAATCTAAATTGTTCTTTTGTACCATGATTCATTCCAAAAAGTACATCGATAGAACGAAAGAAATTCTGGGAGAAAACGTTTCTTTTTTAACCCTTTACGGCCCGAAATGGCCAAGATCGGGGCCGGCACTCTTTTGGCCATAACTCGCCAGCCGCTAGAGCCAGGGAGCTGTTTAAACCCTCTGCGGATGCAGCAAGTCTTGTTGTCAAAGTCGAAAAAAGTTTTTTGTTTCGGGTTTGAGCTTTTCTGGGCGGAACGTCGCAAGTACTGGTGTTTTTGCGTTATTTTGACCATCTTTGTCTGGCCCTGGGCGCCGTCCCAATGGGCCATTTTTTGGACTCAAAATTTAGTTGAAAACTAGGTCAAAATCCGCGTCTATAGAGCCCTTGATTGACTTTCTAGCATATCGGGAGCGAAAATTATGGCACATAAACCAAAAATTGACAAAAATTCTGCTCCCTCAAAACCCGCTCTGAGGGGTATTTCATCCCAGGCAATAACTCGCAGTCAGATTGAGCTAGAGAGCTGTTCAAACCCTCTAAAGACTCGTAAAGGTATGTAGTTTGCAATAAAAAAAAAACGTTTCAGTTTAGGATGTTTGTTTTCTTTAATGCTTGTATAATGATAGGTTGTTTATGCTATTTTTTGCTGACGTCAGCATTTTTGCCCGACATCCCTTCAAGACCCGCAGCAGCCATTTAAATGACATAAATTTTTTTTTGAGTTTTGGTGTTTCTTGGTTACATTTCGGGACTTTGAAGGGTACGAATGGGTTTTTAGCGTTCCTGGTTCCAAGATTAGGGCCAAAAAACATTTAGAATTAATTAGGGAAATCCCCCAAAAGTATTGAGAAAAGCCCCTTACCAATTAGCTGTTTTTTGGCCTAACTTTTGAACCAGAAACGCTAGAAACTCAATCAAGGGCTCCAACAACGCGTATTCTGGCCCAGAATCCAAACATACTGCGGACCAAAATATTGGTGCTTGGGATCAGATGATGACGTCATCAAACTAAGCAAAAAAACATACTCCCATCATGATCCCCTTGGCCCGAAACCCCCCAACCAAATTTAAAAAAATTTTTTTTAATTCTAAACTACACGACGCATCGAGTCATTGCAGGGTTTGCATAGCTCTCTAGCTCAATCTGCTGCTGAGTTATGCCTGGCCAAAGTTTGCCCTAAAAGGGCAAATTATGCCTTTTCTGAAAAGTTTGGATTTAGGCCAAAAACTTTTTTTTTGGCCCATAATTTTGGCTACAGATATGCTAGCAAGTCAATCCAGGGCTCTATAGACGCGGATTTTGACCTAGTTTGCAATAAAACTTTGAGTCAAAAGAATGGGTCAATAGGTTGGGGCCCAAGGCCGGCCAAATGTGGCGAAATTTCCAAAACACCTCCACTTGTGGCCATCACTTCAGCAAACCCCCCACCGAAAACGAAAAACGTTTTTTTTTCGATTTCAACCCGAAGACTTGCTGAATACATAGTGTTTGAACAGCTCTCTGGCTCTAGCGGCTGGCGAGTTATGGCCAAAAAAGTGCCAGCCACTATAGTGGCTTGCGCGGGACGTAAAGGGTTTTAAACATTTCAAGAAAAAAAAGGAATAACGAACCATGGTTCGCAAGCAGGTGCATAGCCAGAAATAGGGTGGACCACGGCCTACTTAAGTCATCTTAAGTACTTAAGAAGTACTTACTTAAGATGACTTAAGTCATCTTAAGTAGGCCGTGGGGGGCAAACAACAACCAAGTCTCAACATTAAATTTTTAATGCCCCCTGTTTTTGTAGTATCGGCCATAAAATGTCCACTTTTCTGGTGTTTTTTGTGAATAATGATGTTCAGATTTAAGCCAATAAAACGAATGTGTATTTTCATTGAATTGACAAGTTTTTAAAGATTCTTTTTACTAAAGGTCCAAGCTTTTGCTTTAGATGAAACATTGTTTGCTCGTAAAGCTTTTTTGCAATAGCGCTTGTGAAAATGTCGATGCTTTAAGTGCAAGATCAGCAGTATGCTTTTTGCAACCAGTATTGCATTTGAGCAAGAAGTCATCTTGGTCGTCATCACGATTGCGCATCCTATGTTTGCACGCTTTTGATGTACACCAACACACGTCCAATCGAAGATGAGTAACGACTCTGCTACCCAGGGGTCTCCAAACGTGTTTGTCCAATGGCCACATGGCCTTGCACAACTGTTCGAGGGCCGGACATCTTACGCAATGTGATTCTTTCGCGATATGTTACATTCTACTGAATCAACAGAAGTTTCGCAAAATATTTTTTTTATTGTTGACAAAATGTCTTCGCGGGCCCGATGAAATGGTTTCGCGGGCCGGATTTGTCCCGCGGGCCGTAGTTTGGATACCACGACTCTCGATTACAGGGTTGCCAGGTTGGCTTTTTTTGGCAAAATTTCAGAAATCTGGCCACACTTCAAGTTGGTTGGCCTAAAATTTTTATTTAGCCTTTTGGCCTTTTTTGACCTCATCTCAAGTTGGTTGGCCTTAAAAAATTTGTTTGGTCTTTTGGGTTCTTTACGCTGAAAAAGTTTCCTCTGAAGGAAAATATTGCTATTCAATTTGTTTGGGAAACATATTGCAAAATTTTTGTAACAAAAGCTATATTAGATCGATTCCCGCGTTCTGATGTTAGTAAGATTTGAGGGATGCGAGATTCGAAGTGAATTTTAAGCACTAAGCAAGCTCAACGTTTGCTGACAGGTCTGCGTCTCCGCGATAAGAATGCGACAATATCTTCGACGAAGTGGAAGGGCTCTTATGATTCTGGTCGTAAGTACAGGAGTGAATCGGAGATGACTTTCGCATGGGTACAGAAAGCTGCCGATGGATCGGTATGCAAACTGTGGCAACATTGTACCCAAACCGGAGTCTAAACTGGAGTTGTACAATGTCAACGTTACCACTGCTTGTCTTTATGTGTCTGTAGACTGCTGACATTAAAAACGAACTTAGCAACTTACTACCAAAAATCATCCATCAATCATTATTTTTTCTACGTTGTTTGAGACTTGGGACGTAAGGTATTCACCAAACTCAGATTTGGATGGCACTCAAAATAGTTTGGTAACCACTAATCTAGCCATTCTTGTGTAAGCGGTTGAAGTCTTTTTTAGAAATCCATTAGTGTTTTAAATAACAAAATCCAATCGAGTGGAAAAATGTAATTTAGTTTCATTTTACTCACATTCGCTTTGTCGAGAAAACAGATTGCAAGCTATCTGCGACTTGTGTAATGGCAGTGTCAATGCCCTGCGCACTTACAAAATAAAAAGCATCTTCCTACTTACACTGTCTATCGAAAGGAATCCTTTACCAGCAAAGAATCATACACTAAGATTTTACAAAGAATATATATTTCGCCTACTCGGTAGGCATCATCAGCGAAACTTTGCAACTGACTCTAGCCGCTGCAGCTGAATGATTTCAAAATTAGTAGGATAGGGTGGCTATTAAGGTTCCACATAATTGTGATTGAACCGTCACAGCACATGTTTAATCATCACTAGGGCAAGTTTTTGTTGCAGTAAAAAAGTGAGAAAGTTGCATGTATTTTCAACGAAAGTTGCATTTATGCGCAGGAAGTTGCATTTATGCGCACATTTGACTGCGAAAGACTTGACACAACTTAGTTTGGTTTGCGCGGACTTGGCCAAAAGCCAAGATATTCCGCACTTACACCTCTAATTAAGTTTGGGCACTGTCGTACTTGGCTGGGGTTGAAAAACTTTTAGCATGCATACCAACTATTTCGTCACAGATAACATTGAGACGCAGCTAATCCGTCATATAGCTCGTTTTCATGCAATCAAAGAGAATAGAACTCAACTGAAAGAGTTCTGTAGTATTTTTTTTAATGTCACTTTTACATTTTGCGCAATACTTGATAAAAATTGCAGTAAAAAGTTGCACGAAAAATTCGAAAAAGCTGTAAAAAGTTGCAATATAAAGTTCCTGGAAACAGCTCAAAACATTGGACTACATATATTTTGAGTATTTAGGAGGCTGTTGGAAGCTCAAAAAAAAGTTGCAAAGTTGCAAAAACTTGCCCTAATCATAGATGTCGCTAGACAGTGTCCATGGCCTAACTGCGCAATAAAAAATATCTTTGCAAATAGATTGCTTCATAGCCCAAGTTTGAACTTCAAGACATACAAAATGGATTTCCTCGCCATATTCACGCATTTAGTTTTAAAAGTGTACAAAAACACAAATCTCCGTTGTTCATTTAGGCCTTAAATTTTAAAGTTACGGCTGATGCTACAAATAAGGGAAAGTCATACAAATACAGTTTTTCTAGTACGCCAGAATAATCAGAGAGGAGTTTTGCGATGGTCCTGAAACGAAGTCTACATCACCATAAGTTGGATACAGCAAGCTGGTGCGCCAGAAATAGCTGCGGAAAGCGTTACTCCTTGTTTAACTTTCGGATAGTGATTGCAAGCGCTTGGATACAAGTTTCTCTTTCATTATCGCCAACTTCCACACGGAGCTTATTAAACCTCAGGTAAATGTCAGCCAGGATATGAATTCTCCACCATTTACAGTTACACAATACACAACGCTTTGATAAACTACACAACGCATACTGCTTTGATCAGGTTCGATTAAACTCTGAAGTGGGAAAGGTACTTCAAGCAGTTGCGTTGATTGCACTGAAGTATTTCTTTGGCTTACACAGTTTTTTTTTAAGGAAAATGTTAGGTACCTGTTATTGACCTGTAGGGACCCGATTTCTCTGATTCTAGGGACCCGATAATGATTTTCTCTGATTCTATGGATCCGATTTTCAATTCTAAAAAGAACACCTTAAAAAACCTGGCTTACGCATCAAAAGCTTCATCAAATACCTCAAAAATTTTGATGCGATTTGCGGAATTTGGGGTGGGGGCAATTGCTCATTCCCCTCCCAGGCTACGCGCCTATCAGCAAATCACCCATATCAAGCGCTGCTATTGTCATTCTGGGGAATACGTGTTAGCTAGCATAGCTTAGATCTTCTCGTGCGTGTTTGCTGATGCCCGTTGCAGAGCTCGCAAGTCGCAAATGCATACTTAGTTTCCATGCAGCGTATCACTCACAGTTAAGAGGCTACTGTCTATAGCAGGTGTTCCCAACCTTTCTCTGACCATCTGCCCCTTCAGCATTTACCCCAAAAATTTCTCATGACAAAATATTTTATTATATAAATATTTAACAATAAACGCGAATATATGCAGTTGAAAAACTCCTGTGAAGCGTGTGTCGTTGATAACTTTGGTTATCAAGAGGTTACTTTGTAAAAGTCCAAAACAAACAGTTTGACAATTTTCGTTTCGTTCAAAGCAGGGGCGGATACAGCCCGTAAGTTTAGGGGGGGGCGATTTCAGTAATATTTGGCAGTCACGTCTCAGTTGACAGTCTTTCTGAAGTGTACAAAAGCATGGTGAAAAAAGTTACTTTCGTAGGTTTTAAGGGAGGCGATCGCCTCAATCCCCCCCTGGATCCCCCCTGGTTCAAAGAGTTTTGAGGAATCAATGTTGATTGACGCCATCTCCAATGCGTCATAACGGAGAATCAGATGTGTTGCATTTTGTCCACAGCCACCGGGCTGACACCTCACCAGAGATGCTTGGGTTCAGCTCAACATGCTGAGGACTGGTATTGGCCGATTTGAGGCCAACATGAAAACGAAAACCACTGGCCTGTGCGGCTTAGATTTGTGTGAGTGTGGCAAGGTGCACACTGCGCACAACATCCTGTATGACTGCACCAAATTTAAACATCCCTACCACACTATGTCTATGAGGTTGACAATACTATGTTCTTTCCCAATATCTTGTTGAGTCAGAGTTCTGACCAACTTGTACTCATGTCCAGTGTATACGAAAAGATGTATAGATCCTGTTGGCGATCACTTCAAACAGAAGTCAGCCTAGTTGTTGTAGGAGCACTGGATTCTAAGGCCGATTTATACTCGAGTCAAGCTCTACCGAACTGGGCGTAATCTTCTGTTTTGATGCTATGCTGCGCCTGTCTCATCCAGTTCTACGTTGGAGCTGTGTTTGCACTGACGTGAGCCCAGCTCGGTGGTAAGCACTCTGTCAGCAAATCACCCATATCGAGCGGTGCTATTGTCATTCTGGGGAATGCGTGTTAGCTAGCATAGCTTGGATCTTCTCATGCGTGTCTGCTGATGCCCGTTACACAGCTCGCAAGTTGCAAATGCTTACCGAGTTTCCATGCAGTGCATTGCTCAAAGTTAAGAGGCTGCTGTCATCTGGTTCATCCATAGCGAAAGGATTCTTTTCCCAGCTAACAATCAGACACTAAGATCTTACAGAGTATGTGCTTCGCCTACTAGATATAGGCATCATCAACTCATTCAAAAAGAGCTTAGGAGGCTACTTTCAAAATGGATTTTGTTTTGAAAAAAGTTCTAGCTAGCCTAGCCTACTGACTGTAGTAAAAACAAACTAAATGACCCAGCCATGTGGTATTCAGTGGCCCAAACTAGGTGAGGATTGTTGAAAGTTTCCAACACCTTTTTGCTTGAATGCCCAATAAATATTTCCAACAGCAGGCAGGCCAAAGCATGTAAAACCACGTTGATATGAACCGGCACAGTATCTTTGCAACGCAAGGCTTGTCTGTGTAGTATAAACCTGGCCTTAGTCTCCCAACAAAACAACCTTATGTTTTTGTTCTCAAGCCACAGAAATAAAGTTAGCTGAAAAGGCTCTCACCGCGTGCATCGACAGGTTTTCCAAACGCAATGACACGGCTGTTTATGTGCAAGTGCTTCGCTAGAACAGCAGACAAACAGAAGTAACATTTGCACTAGCAGAAGAGGGCAAATATGTAATGAACTGATGTCAAATGTTGCCTATATATCTTTGGGGGGGACATTGTTTGCGTTTGGAAGACGTCGCCATGTTCATTCAACTGCAGTACGACCTTTTTGTAGGAGTGGCAGAATGGGGGACACATTATGGAATTTATATATTTTGGTGACCATGTGGTGGTAGGTGTTATATCTAGCACTTAGCATTGCATTTACTATGAAAACACATTAATTCTGAAAGTTGGGCTAAAATAGACATAGATAAGCTCAAAAATTGTGATAATCAATTCAAATCTGATCAGTTGTTCCGAAACAAAATGTACTGCTGCTACAAACCCACAATACCACACATAGATCAAATCAAAAACAAACCGCAAGATCTTTTGGTAAATACTAGCAGTGGCAACCAGGTGCGTAGCCAGAAATTTTAATAGGGAGGGGGACAAACAACAACCGAGTTTCAACATTTAAAGCATCATCCACGTAACGTGCATGTTTCTGGTGTTTTCTCCTGAACAATTGTGTTCATATTTAAGCCGACAAATAAAATTCTGCTTTCATTGAATTGATAAGTTTCAAAAGTTTTGATAGTGAAGTTCCAAGTTTTTACTTCGGATCAATGCCGCCATTTGCTCATAAGCCCTTCCTGCAAAAGCGCTAGAACAGTAAACCTCCCAAGGCCGTAAGTGCACGATCTGCCGTATGCTTTTTGCAGCCAATATTGCAGTTGAGCATAAGTCATCGAGGATGCCAATACTCTTGCGCTTTTCTTTACTGTATTTACACGCTTCGAATGCACACCAACACAGCGCGTTCAATCGAAGCCGAGCAGAGACTTTGCCCTAGCTGCGGCACTGACTTCCGAAGTAGGCCTTCTACAAAACGTTCGGGCATAAGAAGTGGATCCCATTCTCATCTATGTTTTGAGCGATTAATTCACGTATACAGTTGATGAACCTAAACGCTAGAGTTTATCAACGCGTTTGAAAAATGTTTGGATTTTTGATAATCCGTAAGATCTTTTGGCTATGTTCAACTTGTTCCGTAAAATCTTTGCAACTATTTTAAACTTACTTCGTTTAAATTGTTTGATGACACTTTGCTACATTTAACTGACTTCCTTAATATACAAAATGAAATTAAATTGTAAACACAATCGTAACCACAATATTACAAAAACTTATTGACCACGCTCAGTTGCATGTAAAGACAGCTTAGCACTGCACGTAATTAAATTTATACAAATCATGGGCTTCTAGAAAATACAATAACTTGTGTGCAGAATTTTAAGCCCTAATAGGAAAAAAATTAAATTTAGTTTCATTTTAGTCACATACGCTTTGACAACAAGACAGATTGCAAGCTTAGGGATGGATATTTGAGAAGGATAACGAGGCAGTCGCCTCGGGCCTTTCTTTTTTAGAGATACCGTGCCCCCCTCCTGAAAGCTTTGCGCCATTGTTTAGTTGAAAAGGTTATGTACCACTCCAGAGCCACATTTAAAGAAGTTCTGAAAAAGCAAAAATTGTATATGTGCCAACGGAGGCAGCTTTCAAGAGTTCAGCTGCAAACTTCACAAATTTTTGTTCCTTTCCTATGTGTAATATGCTCTTGAATTTAGTTCATAAATTGAAATGTGAAACAAATTTAACTCTTTTATCCACGTAATCCCACATCTACCTTTCGCAATAGCGGTATTTTGGGCCCCTTTCTGAGAGCTTCCCCCCAATTTTAATATCCACCCCTGTGCAAGTCATCTGAGTATCTGTAAGTAATGGCAGTGTCAATTCCCTCAGCACTTACAAAATGAAAAGCATATTGCTACTTACGTTAGATTTTGCTGCTGGCTCTTCTCGTTGCATTTAAATGATTTCAAATTATTTACTGTAGGATAGGGTGGCAATTAACATCAGATGAAGGTTAAAACACTGAGCTTATGAAAAGTAGGTCAGAGTCTAATATCTTGACAAGACTGATTTTTTTACTGGCCAGAAAGGCAAAGGGAAACCATTGATGAAACCGTTAAGGCTCCGCATAATTGTGATTGAACCGTGACAATACATGTCATCACAAATAAATATCTTGAATGAATGCTACTGTTCCTAAACAGTCACTATGGCGCAATGAAGAAGACTTTGAAGCTGAATCGCTTCTTAGCCAAAGTTTGAGCTTCAAGACATACAAACTGTTTACCACCGCCATATTTACGCATGTAGTTTTAGAACTGTGCAAAAAATATACGATTTTGATTTAAAGCAACGCTGACACTAGAAACAAAGATAGGTTATATTTGTAACACCCACGGTTATCACAGAGAAATTTGCAATGGTCTTGAAATGAAACTTATATAACCATTACATGGGATACCGCAAGCTGATGCGTCAAAAACAGCTGCGAAAAGAGTTACTTCACACCTTCGGTACTGATTGACGCATATATACGTCGTACGTTCAAATGCGCAGGGTGCGGAATGACGCATATATACGTCATTCGATCGAACACACCGGGTGCGGATCCACAATTAGCAGATCCCATTTGTTGCAAGTGAAGTATGGTGTTTCCTCTAATTTTAAAAGCCCTGGCGTGTGTTTGAAACTGCAGCTGGCCTGGTTGCTTAAGCACGGACGCCCGAACAGCGGTGGGGCAGGAGGGCAGTAAAAAGTCGAGGGCAATGGAAACTTATATAAAACAAATAAATCGTTTCCACTGTTGCAGGCATCTGCATCGCCTTGAACTACTGAGGCAAGCACAATGGAAAGATGGGAATTCGGGGCTTAAATGCTGAAGTAAAGCTTCATTTCGCGACCATCGCAAAAATGCCTTTCTGACAACTCTGGCGTACTACTGTAGAAATAAATGTATCCTTAGCTACTGTGTAGGCTGCATGGAGCACGTAGCCTAATATAAAATTAGTAGATTGTTTACTCTTATTCATGCGGTGAACCGCGCTATAATCGTTGAAGTTGTGCGATGCAACGTTGAGAAGAATTTAGTAAGTTACTATTTTGTTGATTTGTGCTCATTTCTCCTTTTTGGCCATGCAGCGTTGCTTCTTTCGTTTTATTTGTTTCCTACATTTATAAAAACGCGTTAAAATAATCGGCAGAAGGCCTCCAATTTCAATTACCGTACCAGTGTGTGTGGCGTTTACTTTATTGCGCAACGTGCTTTAGGAGGTCGAAAAACCTGAAATGAATCGCATAGCACATGTTGTCTTATGCCAAAGCAATTGAGACTGAAGATAGCCTTGAGGCCTGGAAATTGAAAGCGGTAGACTACCAACGATTATGACGGACACACAGAACACTCGCAGAGGCAGTGAGGCAGCTATAAACAGGTTGCAGGCTGTAGTGTGCCAGAGACTGAAACGTGCTACTACTTTAGCACGCAGGCCAGGCAGGTGTCATAAAATTAGGACATAAAACGATAAATTGTCCTGATTTCACCAGTTGTGTTCGACAGCTAGCAATTTATTCGAAAATTGCGCTTTTCATCCTAATTTCTCCGGATTCCATTGGCTTCAGAAAGTTTTTGCTCTGGATGCAAAAGACCAGGACAGCTGTTGCTGTCAGTGCCCCCAGCATGGTAGCGTTCTTCCTCTGAGTCCGTTCCGCACAGACCGCAACTCCCCCTTTCGCCTACATCTGGTGCAGCTAGCAAGTGGTGGGCTTAAAGTTGGGGGAGCCCGAGGCAAGGCTGAAAAGGGGGGCACTCTGATTACGTCAGCATACTCAGCCAACCGTGATAAGATCAAGCCTAGAAAGAAAAATGCGGACCAAGGATGCGTTGTTGAGACTACTGCATGACTGACATAACAGAAAATGCAAAAGGGAATTCATGATTCACAACTTTGAAAACACTAAAAGTTGGGAAGACAAAGCTAGAAACACATAGCCTAAGTTAAGCGATAGTAAGCTGGCATCTCCCCCACTTCTCTAATTTTGCGGCCCATTTCTCTGCATTCACTACCAATAAGCTAGAAAGTTTATAACACACTTTCCCCACTGAAAAATTATTGGTGTCATGAATTTGTTTACAGCCATGTCCTTAAGGGAGTCCATGGAACCACAGGCAACAAACATGCAGATTAAAAACATTGAATTTGTTTCAAATTTCATCCTTTTAAAAGCATTCAAGAATATGCAGTATTAAACAAAGAGTTTTGGCTGCAATTTACAATAGACTTTAATAAAAACGCAAATTAAGCTCGATACAGATTAATGGAGTACAAAACAACTACATGTTTGAACACAACAAAACTCTTGGGATTTCATATGCTCTTAAAGCAGGTGTCCCCTTTTCACAGTCGTCCACACTATGTTATGAGAAGCTTCATTCTCTGACAGCGAAAAAATTGACATTTGGTATAAATATTTGTTATTACTTTATAGGGTCTTTTCAGAACTTTTTGGAGCTAATTTTGACCCACAGTTTATTTAAGGTATTCAAATTGGTTTGAAGCTTTTTCTTATTTACACATTAGAGATGCTGGTAGGGGCCATTTGAAAGCAGAACTTACACAATGCAGTTGCTGTTGGGGGCCCCTTTGAAAGCAGAGTATATATTTATGATCTACTTCGGAATATATTATACAAGTAAGTAATACGTAGTTCACCAAACATGAGGAGCATTTACGCGCGAAACAACTCGAGGGGTCCCTTGAAAAGAGGGGGCGCAGGCAAATGCCTCGCTCGCCTCCACTTAAACACACCACTGCAGTTAGCCACTATCAGAGCAATGAACTGTTTGTGCCTGATTGAAAATTGTTACGTCGAGTCTTATGCTACGACATGGAGCACTGAACTGCGCGAATGCGATTTGTTTTCGCAATTTGCACTTTGCTCAAGTTTGTTGAAACACAGCGGCGCCGCGGAGCCAGGACCGGATTAGGGGAGGGGGCAACGGGGGCAATTGCCTCTGGCCCTCCTCCCCAAGGCGCCTCCCCGTGATGACGTTTATTTGTTTTAAACAAAAAATTTGTTTGAAAAATTACCGTGATTCAGAAGAGATACAAGAATGAAACTCTGAATTCCGATGTTGCGTCAAGTATCATTAATGATTTCTCTGCAAGTCTGACTTTCTTCCAGTTTTAGTAATCACTACTGAATATGGATGTTTTTGGTTTTATTCAATGCAAATATATTTTAATTTTGCTGGTAACTTTTCCTAATACTCGAGCGTTTGGCATGGGTATGATTATCTACTCGTGCATCACGCCTGCTGCACAAATGCAGAAAACGATACTATCAGTGGCGATTCTAAGAGGGTGGGGTTGGGTGGGCCATGGCCCCCCAGATCTTTGGTGGGCCCCCGTTTGGCCCCCCAGATTTTTCGTAATTTCCCATTTAAGTTCGTTTAGTTGACATATACAGTCGATCACTTTCGGCCAACTATATTTTAAATGACAATTTAGAAACACTCCAGCCTGCGTTCAGTATTTCCCAAATACATGATAAGCTGTGTTGTTGCTTTTGCCGGTCGGATAACTAGAGTTGTTTTATGATGACAAACACCAGTAGTTGCTCGGATCCTGCGTGAAATTTAGTCAGACCGCGGTCGTGGTTTTGAAAAAAAATTCATTTCGAAACTAAGAAACAGTCGCAGAAGAGGGAAGATTGATCTTTCGTGCATTTCAGTGTGAGATGAAACTGGATTATATTACTCTCAGCTGATTGTTGCTTGTCCCAGTAGCGAAAAGGTTTGCGAAAGCATTAAGAATTGGTTTCAGTTAATTTATCTGAATTTATCCTGGCTGCTGTATTGCGTTCTGCTGCCTTGTGTATACTACTTCGAAATATCTTACGTAAGTGGTTCGTGACTGCAGTTTTAACTCTACTCGCATGTCCTGCAACCTCATACAATTTTGTACGGTTTTTCTGTCATGGTTCAGAAGCAATTAATTCGCGTATGTCAGCTCTTTGCGCGGAGGTCAAACATTTCTATCAGAAACACACTTGAAAGAATTTACAAATCATATTCATTTAGTGAAAATGATTTAACACGTGAAATAACTTTGACAAAGAATTTGCTTCGGAAGGAGTCGAAGCTGCCTACATCGCTCGAACAATTTGTTTCATTTATAGCTACTTGAAAAGCTGCGTTTGATTGTGACTGGTAGCTGTAACTCTTCCCGTCACCGGCGCTTCATGCGAGAGAAGTTTTTCAAAAATGAAATTAGTGAAAAGATTTCCCCGAAATTCCATAACCAGTGAAAGATTGGGTAACATTGATCTACTTTAAATTGAAAGGTACGAGCTGAAAAACATATTTAGACGATTTCGTTGATGAATTTGACAGTCGACATGATAATCGAAGGATTAAGTTACATTGAGGTGATGATGATATAAAATTCTAACGTAGACTGTGCAGGTGTCTGTGTGAGAATTATATTGTTCATTGTGTAAGCGCAGGCGCGCACACACAGAATCGCGTAAGAAGCGCGCAGTGGGAAGTGTGCAAGCTCAATAGTCAAAGGCATAATATCTCCGATGATGTAAAAACCATCGGAAGCTTCCTTTGGCCGAACAGCTAGGGGCGAAGCAAACAGACTCAAAACTTGTCTGTTTGTCTGAATCCTTTCAGGCTTAGAGTTAGTGCGTGTTTCGCTTATGACAAGTCATAAATCAACGCAGGTTTGAAAAGCCAGCGTTTGAGGATCAGTCAGACGAAAATCCAGTGTGAATATTAAAATAAACGAATTTGATGGAAATAGTGTTGGCAGATCACTTGAACTTTTTTCAAGGACACCGTGGTTTTGTGATTATTTAAATTTTGCTTCATGCCTTCATTTAATACTGCAAATATTTGGTGGTGTAGCACTTATTATATCGACACAACTATTCTTAAACAGTTTACTTTTAACTACACAACTGTTTAAGATGGAACAAATCCACACGTTATTCTGCTCATTATTCTTGAAACTTGAATGTTCAATGCAATCAATAGTTCAATAATGAACAATTTCACAACAATTCACGAACTTTCAAGGACGCCATAAAATATTCAAGGACAACAAAATGTTTTCCAAGGATCAAGGACATAAGCAGTTTTGATGACATATTCAAGGAAAGTCCTTGGCGCTCAAGGACGTCCGGCAACCTCATTAGGGACTATTCTACAAACTAAGTTTTACGCTTGCTGTTATATCCTGCTATCAGGCACACGCCCTAAACGCCGATGCACACCTGTCTGCGGCGCTGCTATGCTACTTAGGTGCAACTGGTGCTGAAACCTCGCCGCTGTTAACTGCATACTGCATTGGATCGTCCTCACCCTATCCACGCTACAGATGGGCATATGCATAACATTGTTATGGCCACACCACAATCACAAAATGTCTATAATCTACCACAAAAACGGATTAGTCAGTAGTCACCAATACGTTGGAAGATGGCTTATTTTTATGTGTTTTGTAGTAAAAACATTATGATGAAACTAGTTGGCTGTCAACAGCCTACTTGTCTCTGTGTCAAGATGGAATTCGTGGTTGGAACCATTTCGCTTTCAAGTTTTTCACTTTCGTGGAGCTGTTTTCATTGATGTTTTTCATTTTACATGTGTAGTGCTGTGGAACTTGCATGGTTAGCACAGAATTTTCGACAAAGCAGTCAAAGGCGTCGGAAGGATTTTTTCCAGGGGGGAGCACTAGAGGATTTTTCCAAAATTTTTCCAGGGACCAAAAGTAGTGAAATTTGCCGAAATCTGCAATGCCATCTGCAGCTGAAGACGCAGAGTTTCTAAGGAGAAAAAGCGCAAAGATCTGGCAGTGTTGGCTGAAACGCCGCGACTGAATCGTTTTTTCATCAGAACTTTTAAACAGCAACGTTGAAGCTGTGGCGTTAACCAAAGCACATGAAAATGTAGGCGCGAATCACGATATAAGCTTCGAAGCACCTTTCACACACAGCCTGGCTGGCCATATTGACGTGTTATTTTCCGGTGTTTTTGTTTGTAATCTCTAGTGTCCGCTTATTGTTCGGGTGAATGTTGTTTCTTGTCGATTCACTCTCTAGCTAGCCTGTGGAAATATTTATTCTTAGCGAGAATACACTCTAGTGTTTACATCATAAACTCTCCTCTCGCAGCTAACTGTATGCAGGCCCGTAACTAGCTTGGGACACCAGGTAGGGCGAAGAATTTTCCGAGAGGGGCCAAATTTTTTAAACTATGTCCGATATTTTTGAGCTATGTCCAACACATTTTTCCAGAGGGGAGAAAAATTTTGGGGGGTTTTCTCCCCCCTTGCGCAGCCCCTGGTTACGGGCCTGACTGATTGTGTGGTTGAGTTAAGTACCGACTGTAAGCCGCGGCCTATAAAGATTTTTTCATCATTTCATGTGGCTTACAATCAAGGGCGGCTTACATTTTTCTTTCTTTGCTTTATCGAAAGGTGTAAATGACCCTTAGGGTACCGTCTTTCCTTGGGTACATTTAGTCGATCAAACTCTTCTTTCGCATTCTGTTCTCCCCAGCATCACGCGCACATCCGTCACAAGAGGGATTATGATGAACAGAAGGCAGCTGTAGTGGTGTAAGCATCATAAATACCAGGGTTGCCAATTAAACAGGAAATCCACAAGTACGCGAACGTCGCGAATGCATCTCAGAGTCTTAAGTAACCTTTGTTCAAGTGCGACTTACAATCAAGGGCGGCCAACAATCGAGTAAATACGGTAAGCACATTCTCGACTACCGGAAAAAGCTAACGAGAATGTTGCGAATCAGTGGAAACATAAATTTTACAAATTATGGCGTCATAAACAGTGCCGATTCTAGAATGATAAAAGTGGGGGGACCACTGCGGGGCCAAGGAAAAAGTAGAGGGGGCAGCATAAATGTCTATCCTGCATGGTGATTTTTCATTGTTTTGAAGATTAAGTTGCTATGATTGACCCTATCAAACCCAACATAGGCTTGTGAATATCTTTAAAGATGAACTAGCGTTATTATTCACTAGAGACACCTAAACGCCACTGTAGATGCAATCACACATGTGTACTGCTATGTCGAAAATTCTGTGCTGGCCATGCAACTTCCACAGCACTGCACATGAAAATCGAAACACAATTTTCTGTACACAATTGTGCCGGCCCCGCATGAACGAAAGCAATTTTAGAAAGTGAACACAATTCACATAAAAGAGAAATGGTTCCAACCACGAATTCCATCTTGACACAGAGACAAAAAAGGCTGTTGATAGCCAACTAGTTTTGTCAAAATATTCTTATAACAAAGCACATAAATAAACCATCTTCCAACGGTTTGGTGACTACTGGCTAATCCGTTTTTGTGGTATCTAATGGACATTTTGTGATTGTGGTGTAACCATAAACATGTTATGCAAATACAATTACGAGTGTGCAGCGTGGATAGGATGAGGACTATTCAATGCAGTATGCAGTTAACAGCAGCGAGGTTTCGGCACCAGTTGCACCTAAGTAGCATAGCAGCGCCACAGATAGGCGTGCATCGCTGTGTACATGATAGCAAGATGTAACAGTAGGCGTAAAACTTATTTTGCAGAATATTCCCAACAAAGTCGTTCATTTCATTATCCACACTGAATTTTCCTCTGACTGATCCTCAAAAGCTGACCTTTCAACCATGCGTTTATTTATGACTGTCTTGTCATAAGCGAAACACGCATTAACTCTAAACCTAAAAAGGTTCAGACAAATAGACAATGAGCTACATAATTCTCACACAGATCCCTGCACAGGCTACGTTCAAATTTTATATCATCATCACCTCAGCGTAACTTAATCCTTCGACTACCATGTCGACTGTCAAATTCATCAACGAAATCATCTAAATCTGTGTTTCACCTGGTACTTTTCAATTTAAAGTACATCAGTGTTACCCAATCTTTCACTGGTAATGGAATTTCTGGGAAATGTTTTCACTAATTTCATTTTTGAAAAATTTCTCTCGCATGAAGCACTGGTGACGAGAAGAGTTACAGCTACCTTGATGCTTCTGAAGATAATAAATGAATGATTGTGCAATGTGCGACGTTTTTCAAAACTCTGAATCCTCGAAATATCGAGTTAAAGCGTTTCGGATATCCGTATCCGGTTCCCGTTTGAAAGCAGTTTTTGGATATCCCTATCCGGTTGCAAACTCGCTATCTTTCCGAATATCCAACCGGCAAACCGGATAGTGATCATCTCTGCTACACCGACGTAAGGTCAACGACCTTTGTCACGTGGCTAAACTGGCCAGTCGGATGCGGTGAACAGAGATAGCTCTGAGCTTGCCTACATTTTGGAAATTCGCGCCCCGGGACCTCCTACCCTTTGACCCGGCCCTGCGCGGTGCTGCAATTTTTTGTTTGTCAGTTCTTTCAGCCGGTCCCATAGTCTCTGCTGCATGCCCGCAGCCAGGTTTTGAACTTTGGAGGGGCAAAATATATTTTTAGATGGGCACGATTTTATTTTTTATCATATTTTCAAAACAAATTTTTCTGGGAACAAGAAAACTTGGGGGGGACACAAAAGCAATTTGCGGGTGCCCTGCCCTCTAATGCCCCCTCGTAGCTACGGGCCTGCTTTGCTCTACCTTGAAAAAGTTTTTGCGCACGTACACGTTCGAGGGAGCGCCGCTGCATGCGAATTACGGCTACGACTGCACGCCACACACCACTACGTTCAGCAGCAATAGTACTAGACTGGAACAAAACATTATCATTATTTGTCCTAAAATGTCCGAAGTTCGGTCCAGCGCTGTCCGAGACCTTTCTGCATTACCTGGAAACGCTGTTACCGTGACGTGCGGTGACAGTCACGACCGGCTTGATATTTACTGTATACAGTTACCGTTACGGTAAACAGTAAATGTATAGAAATAGTAGAGATATCCAGGAAATCTAGAGATAAAATTGTTTTCGTTTGTCGGAAATGTTTACTCAACTGCTGTTGGGAATCCAATGCAGGCCATGCTGAGAATATAGGAATTTTAAAGTGTGTTTCAATTTACAAAAAGTGAAAAAATGCAAATTCTACTTTTTTGAAATTCATGAAGATTCAAACTAAACATACATACACATTGCTAAAAAATTCTATCCATTCTTTGAATAAAAATTCAAGTCATTAAATATTTCAGAGTATTGGATAGAAGTAAAATACTTGAGAAAAATTCAGTTCTTTGCTTTGAATCAACGCGTGGCTAAGTAGCTTCACTTTTGGTAGAATGCTAGAATTGCTACTGGCGATGTCAGGTTCGCAACTAGCTAGTACTTTTTTAGAGGGAGCAAAATGATTGTAGTTTATTGTTGCACCAACAACTAAACACGTTTTCAAAACTTGCGGGGACAATTGCCTCCCTCTAGTTGCGGCCCTGAGCGATGTGATGTATAACGGTCGCTTGTGCAACGCGTTCAAGGTTTGTGGTACATTTGCATGCCTACTGCATCATTTGCCACGTCATTTGAGGTGGATTGGTTAGATTGCGGATTATGGCTTCATTTCCAAAAGATATTAAGTGATAGGAAGTCGCTTTAAATTAAAAATGCTGTTGAGAAAATCTCTCACTTTTTCATTAAAATCCCTTTTTGGGTTATTGCAAAACCAATCACTTTCACACCGTGCTTTATTACTGTGAATATATTTCTTGCACTGAAAAGTTCCACACGCCTGACGTATGGGATGGCAAAGATTTTGAGTCGGCTTTCACAAGAAAACAAAAGAATGTGTTGTAATTTTTTCATGAAACGATTGTTTGCACTTTGTTCTGGTGCGTAACCAATTCCCTCTCTTTATTCCTTAAGACTGCGTGATTTTCTTTCCAAGATTGTATGCAGCTTGTTAAAGAGCCATACTGAAACACAAATTTTTTAACCTGCTCAGCCTTTTGAATTAAAAATGAAAAACACAAATGTCACTATTTTAGGGTCATTCTGGAGGGTTTTTCATATAAAAAAAAGTTGTGTGCTAGATGTGGATTTGTTCTATGGTTTGAAAATGACCTGCCATAAAACAATAAACCCTCAACGTGACCATCGTGATGCAGAGGAACGAAACCTGTTTAAACAACATTGTTCACGCGTTAAAACCATCTTTTCGAGGTTATTCAAAAGTGGTTCTGTCCAGGCGCGGATCCAGTCAGTAACGTTAGGGGGACGATTTCAGCAATATTTGTTTGTCAAGTCTCGTGAAAATTTTCACTACTGTGATAGAGATGAAGTGTACTTCACACCACTGCTGTGACAAAACAATGGACGGCAAAATGGCCTTATATCGCGGATGTTGTTTTCGGAATTGTACAAAATCATGATGAATAAAGTTACTTTCGTAGGTTTTAGGGGGGGGCGATCTCCTCCCCCCTGCATCCGCCCCTGATCCTGCCCTCCGTTTATTTAACGGCTGACGATGAAAACGGTCGTGTTGGAACTGGCAACATGATTTCATTTAAAATCGTGCCCTTCCAGTGCTATCACGCATTTTGAACTTTCATTTGTCAAACCATTAATTATTTCCCTGTTGCCAACACGTATTGGGTTTTATGTGCAGTTACAGCTTTTCAGCAATTAGTGGTGACAAACAAGCAATGCAATCTGTAAGCTTGCCCTAAAGGCATAGCTTTCAACTAAGGTGGTAACCAGAGCTGGGCAGTAGCGAGCTACTAAAATAGCGAGCTACTGTAGCGAGCTATTTTTCCAGGAGCGATAGCGGGGCTCTTTTTTGAAAAAAGTAACGGATGCGGTAGCGAGCTATCCCCATTTTACCGCTACCGCTATTCGCTACTTTGGCGTGAGTGGTGGCCAAAGGAAAAAGCTCGCAAGAGCTCTTCCGTCAGCACACGTTGATAATAACTGCTCTTCTCACTGTTTTGCGCTGATTTTAGATGATTTGTTTGTGGTAAGCTAGCAGCATTGTGAAAGATTTAGCTCAGGTTGCTTTTGACCTGATCGATAGGTTCCACGTTAGTTCGGTAAAAACTCAGCATCAGCGACAAACTTAAAGCAGTTGGGGCTTCGAAGCATTGGCTACTGCTACCGGTAAGGTTACGTATGAGTGATTTGAATGCTTGTAAAAATATGGCACTGAGTTCAACATTTGGCTGCATGTGCAACTACGGTTTTTGTTTTGAAGTATATGTCAATATGACAGTTTTTGTAGCTTGGTTCAACTTCAATATATTTGGCTGTATGCATAGCTTGAAGTAAACTTGTGGTTCTGTCTTGAGGACAGTGGCGTAGCCAGGGGGAAGGGGAGACATCTGCCCCGGGCGCAGCATTTTGAGGGCGTAAATTGAGGTTGGAATGTCACGCAACAATTGCGAAATGTCAGTGGATGCTAGTAATCACCATTTACAAAATGTCGAATGGCAGTCGCTGATACCCAGTTGCAAAATCTGATCAAGATCACCAAGGTTCGCAAAGAGAGCAATTACGAACATTAGTGGCGTTTTAAGGCGTCGCTTGTGTCTCCATCAACCAGCGCCCGCATGTGGTTTGACTCACGTTTGCGTCACAATGCTTTCAGAATCAGGGTTGCGAACTTTCCCACTTCGTTCTCATTCCATAGTTGCGTCACAATGCACGGGAATCCAACATTCACAGTGCATGCAACTGCGCATACTTTTAGAGCAGACAACATATCTGATGTTTAGGAAATTATTTGATCTTTGATGGTTTCACAAACTGCATGTTGAAATGGATTTGATGTGGTTCTGAAGGTAATTATGATGATGATTTTTATTTGTGGGATGTTTAAATAAACCCTGACTACTTTTGCAAACTTCTAATTGCAAATGGTCAACAGCGATGAGTATATTAGTTAGGTTATAATTGTGTACTTTTCAGTTACTCTCAGGGACGTCAATGAGCGGGGGCATTGCTTCACCTGTTTTTTCAAAAGGGAAGCAACGGGGGGAGCTAACTTTTCATCACAGCATCATAGGGAATTTCATGGATAACAAGATATGGTTGAAACAAATTTATTGCAGCTATTCACGCACCCACAACATTCAGAATGGTTTCTATACACCCTGCTATTATTTTTGAGGTCAACATTTTTACTGAACAGAAACAAACATATTGGTGAAGACTTTTTTGTTTTTTATAAGTTTGCATTTCCCTCAGTACTTGTACTGACCCCAGCCCTACCGATGCTTCGGCTGCTACCTGTGTTTTATGTAATCTCACCTATAAAATGAGAATCTCCACAGACAAGATCATTATCGAGATTCAGATCACAAAATTGCTAGCAAAGCTTCTCACAGAGAGTCACTGGCGTTAGATATTTTTTAGGTTAAAATATGCGACACGTTTATATCATATCAGCTTTTTGACAAAATAATCGATAAATTTTCAGCAGCAAAAGCAAGAAAACGTTGTCCTTGGAATTAGATAGTTGCAAGTAAAGCATCAGATTGCAGTGTTTCTTTTACTGTATGTTGTCACGAACAGGCTGGGTGGAAGAGCCTTAACTGAGTTTGTCCCCAGGCGCGGGAAACCCGATATATACCACTGCTTGAAGTGTCGTTTGCTTTTTGCAAAGTGCTTTCATGCCTGTTGCTGCAACATGATACCGCTGTAGATAAAAATGCTGTTTGCAATCTACGTAGTCGTATTTAATTTCGTTCAAACCAGCACGAAAAACTTCTTGAAATTTACCTTTGTAATGAAATGTCGTTTTTCTGCTACATCTCACGTTCTTTTTCTTATAGGCGTCACAGCGTTTTTTTCAAATTGCAGTTAATTTGGGGAAAAGCCATTTTTGTAATTAAGCGTGGTCGCAGGGGTCTTCACTTTGAGCTTCGTGCCTCGGATTGTGCTGACTAAACTCAACGCAACTACATAATTCCCTTTTTTTCTAATCTGACGACTTCAGTTTTATGAAAAAAACATCGTCTTTGAGGACCGTGTCTGTTTTGGTTACCATTTGCATTTTCTGAGATGCTTACAACGATCACAAGGCCAGCAACGAACATTTTGCACTTTTGAAAAATCAAACTTTCTCTGAACAAAAAATCCACAGCAACGTTGAATAAAAATCGCCTGTTTGTCTAAGCGATGTCAGTTGTAAGCAACATAATTTATGCGATAACAGGCATCCACTGTTGCTTTTCAAGTAACATATTCACTTGTTGCGCCATGTGTTTTGCCCAAATCGAAATGCAAATTTTTTTAGGGCTTAGCATTAACGCGCATAGAAAGCAAAGCTTCTTTGTATTGCAAGGGTTGCACTGCTTGTCAGCAAACCTACTAAATTGTTGGGGGTATTTTTTGTACCAAAACATCTCGTCGTGTTAATTATACTGTATCAAACCAACACTGGACATCGCACAGCAAGCCTTTACAATGAATCCAATGCGCAGAACATTCAAATGTTGACGTTGTCATGCTTTTAACGTTGTGCACCAACTTTGAAGTTTTTGCGCGCTTTGCTTTGCAATCTTCGCCGATGAAGTTGTACTTTTGATATTTTTCTTGCAAACATTTTCCTGAAATAACTCATCAATATTTTTTCTTTGCTCTCCTCTCACTTCACTTCAACCGTTTCTGTCCCGCACGGGCCACTCAGTGGCCACTTTCTTCACTTGAAACATTTCGAAGCATCTGCATTACCTTGTGTCATAAAAGGTATACTGCTAGACATCGCACGTAATTTGTGACATTCCCTAGTACTCCAAAGGGAAATCAGTAATTTTCCCTACTCACTAAAAAAATCTGTCTCCTGTGTGAAACTATTTTCGTTGAAGAATTTTGCACTTTCACTAAACGAGGCACCGAAAGCTCATTATTTTTGTTTTCTGCTACTCATTCAACGTTCTGCTGTTCAGCAAAAATCAAATAAGGCTACTTTGCCAAACACCAAATGCTTTTTCTACTGTAAAACTCGCGTTGTACGTACAATCGCTATGTTTATTGCTCCACAATAATTTTTTAGTTTTCAACATCAGTTATAACTGCTGAAAAAGTTCGCATCATTTGTGGACGTTGCCAAATCACAATTCCTGGTCACTTGAGGGTTTAGGTTTCCGAACATGCTACAGCGCGTCCGCTCAATCTCCTGCCGCCTCGTTTTGAAAACCAAACGTTCTGGGGAAACTACAAGAAAGTGTTCTCTTTGAGATGACGGATAAATCACTTCGCGTTGAACTTGTTACCGTCAATTTGCCTGAACATCATTTAAATTTACAAATCTCACATTTTCGTTCTTTTAACTCTACACGCAAAGCTAACATTGACGAACGTTTTGGTTCATCTACGTTTAAACTAGACACAGTCCTACCAAACATCAGGTAGTTGGGCTTTTTTATAATTGCAATTTCGCTGAAATTTTATTTGCTTCCATGTCTTTAGGCAAAAATTACATGATGCCATATTTTTGCAAGTGGCCATCGCCTGAGCTAAACAAGCAGAGTTGGTGCTGAAAAAAATTTTCTTTGATTAATGATTGATATCTTTTATGATCACAATCTTGCTAAAATGTTATTCACCTACATGTGCTAAGCCGCAAATCACATGATGTCGATTTTTGCATGTGATCGTTGTCCGAATGTAACACCAAACCTCGGATGCTACAACTTCGCCTAAGAAAAAGAAGTGTTTCCTGACCGCTTGGCTTTGATTTTTCCTCAGTTGTTAAATAAATTCTGTGTGGTTCTCAGTGTTTTTTGCATATTTTCATGCAAGACTTTTTCAGATATTGCGAAAAAGTACGCATGGGCATTGAATGCACTGATAAGGAAACTTAATTTCGTAAAGGAATAAAGAAATTTATGATAGATCTTATATGAATAAGATTTCAGTACTGTGCGCAATGAACACCTTTGAAAATAAAGCATTCAACACTTAGGCTGCACTTTCAAAAGCTGGAATGTTAAGGAAACGGTGGTTGGTCAATTCGCTCTCGAATATCTAAGTAACCATTCTTTGCACGCAGGCTATATAAACTACGTTCTGCACAAAACTACTATCGCGTATAAATTGAACCAAGCGGAAACAAGGACCTCAGTTTAAAATAGAAGTAGTCAGTAATTTGTTCAGGTGTTTCACATGAAACATAGATCAACATAATATTTTTTGAAAAATCTAAAATAATGCATAAAAAATTCGTGGGAAGAGTTGATTGCCCGGTTTGTCCCCCACCCTGGTTGCGGGCCTAATTCAATTTACATGCGCATTAAACTCTGCCAAAAACAGTTTTGATCATTTATTGCTTGATCATTCTCTTGACGTCTTTAGTGCTGTACACACAGCGCGAAACTTGGATTGATAAAGGCGAATTACTAAACCTATAGCAATCTACTCACGAAGCTAAATGCACTCTGGGCGTTTGTACAGTCTATGTTTCATTTATGTGTGTATATACTGTAAAATAACTTTTCCTATATCATAACTGTTGAATGACTATTTTTTTCAGTTCACGTTTTTTCTTTAACAACTTTTTTCAGAAAAACATTTCAAGGTTAGGTTTTTCAAAACAGATCCTACGTCAGTAAAACAATACCAATTTTTTTAAGCGCAGCAAAAGGAGCGGTAGCGAATAGCGGTAGCGATAGCTCGCTACTATTTTTTTCAGTAACGGCTGCGGTAGCGCCGCTACTAAATTTGACAAATAGCAGGAGCGGTAGCGACGCTACTAATAAAGTAGCGGTTGCCCACCCCTGGTGGTAAACTACAGTGACTAAAATAGTGTACTAGAAAACAATTGGTGGGAATTTCGGCTAGTGAAACATGGAAACGTGCTCAAAATACTAAATGCTAAATATTACAAAAATGAAATAGGCAGTAGCTAAAAGTAAAATTGAAACGTTTTTATCCATTCATTTTCAGGATGGCAAATATGCGAATCACACAATTACCGTCGTTACTTTTCAAAGCTAAACCAAGAAGGCGAAGACGGTTTTTAAATTTTTGAAGACAAATTTTGCCATTTATGTGTAAGGTATTTGTTATGACGCAAAATTCGCTCTGTGTTTGTTCAGAAGCCTTTAGGAAAAACACCCCTTTGAAATAAAACTTGCTTAGTTTTTGACTAACTGCACATTGAAAGGTGTTTCATCTTTTCTAATTAATTACCTGCAAGATGCAAGTCCCACGCTTGCGTGAACATAAAAAAAAGTATCTCAAAAATATCATACGCAAGTACTTCTTTGGCAGTTAAACAGATAAAAGTGACTGATAGTTATTTATGAAAATATTAATAGAGTGATTCATTTTTGTTGTTCTTTATTGAGTCTGTAAAATACTGAATTTAACTACTAGCTGCTTCTCTTTTGCTATACTCGTTTTGGGCTTTTACGTTTTAGCTCCTTTCAATTTGTTTATAATCTAAATTATCCTTTTGTACCATGATTAATTCCAAAAAGTACATCGATAGAACGAAATAATTTTGGGGAGTAAACGTTTCTTTTTTGAAACATTTCACGAGTTAAAAAGGAATAATAAACAATGGTGATGTGTTACCTTGTGTCGCTCGTAAATTGCGATTGGACCCTTGAGCAATCTCGCCTGATTGACTGATTGCTACCGCAACTGTGGCCGGTTGTTCTGAACGTGATCATTTCTACTTACTCGCCGACAGATGTAAGTAGAAATGATCTGTTTCTTGATCGCTGCCGTTGTATTCATGCTGCTTGCTTTTTACGTTCGCATCTTATTTGAGTGTAACAAAGCCTACATCTAGGCGCGGCGGTGAGTTACGTGTCACTGCAGGTATTTAAGGCGTCCATTTCTAAATCCTCCAGTTTCCATTTCTTCCTTACGTACCTTTATTCACTTGGCTTCATATCTGAAATCATCATATAACGCGAATATAATGTAGGTGAAAAATTCCTGTGAAGCGTGTATCGTTGATAACTTTCCATTGAGGTTAACGAGGTTTCCTCGTTAGGGGCCGTCCATAAATGACGTCACACTATTCTGGGCAAAAATCTACCCCCTCTCCCCTTGTCACATCACGTCACAAGTATTTAACCCACCCCTTCAAATGTCACGTCACAATTTCCACCACCACCACCCTTATATTTGCAATTACGAATTTCCATCTATTTTGTGTCTGCCTAGACAAAATTTTCATCTGTTTTGTAGATTTGATTTGTGCCCGTTGTGGCAAGACCAACATTCTATTCGTAAAACGGCGAAAATACCGCACACGTTGCTAAGCAAAAATTAAGCAGCAAAGTGTATCCTACTTTGTTGAAGACCCAAACGAATGAATTACGTTGTGCGAATGCTGGCAATGACTGATTGCGGTTATAGTCCTGTGCACGGATTTACCTTAGTGGTCGCTTTGCCATGTTGAAGCAAAAACAAATAAAAAAAAACAGACCACATTCATAACAGGCTGTTCGTACCTAGGGCCGGACGGGACAAAGGGTGTTGGACAAAATGGTTTGGACTTTTAGCGTCCACACTGCAATGGACATTAAGGAGTCCGTTATCAACGTGGTCTGCTACGAACGGGTCTGTTATGAACATGGTCTGTTATGAAAGTGGTGTGTTTTGAACAGGTCTGTTATAAATGGGTCTGTTGTGAACGTGGTCTGTTTTGAATGGTCTGTTATGAACGGGTCTGTTTTGAATGGGAACCATTTTGAAGCATTGTTATGTTTTTATGAGT
>Ga0210059_1002916_pt1 | contig 27082 bp, 18 predicted proteins | sample Ectturendosymbi2_FD_188042 | JGI IMG/M metagenome (GOLD analysis project Ga0210059, IMG submission 188042) | Ecteinascidia turbinata endosymbiont from Florida, USA - Sample 2 (SPAdes) (version 2) | ecosystem: Host-associated > Tunicates > Ascidians > Unclassified | place: Key West, Florida... | reverse complement strand
TGATTCATTTCTGGCGATCCTTAACACGTAAAAATTTCTCAGAACCATAGGCGTCGGAAGGGGAGGGCAGGGGGGCCTTGACCCCCTCTTGGATTTTGAAAGCTTTAGGAAAAGAATGTTGTTTTCGACGTTTCGAGTGGGAAAAAACAAATTTCATCGCTTTTGGTCTCCCATTAGAAAAAGTTTGGAAAAATCCCCTCGTGCTCCCCCTGAAAAAAATCCTCCCGACGCCCATGCCCAAAACTGCGAAAATTCGCTCAGAGTTATACAGTATGTCGTTTTGAAACGGTCACATGCGAGCAAGAATTTTCGTCCATGAAATTGATTAAAAGCAAAACGGGGTCGCGCCTCACCGATGTGAATTTGAAAAATTTTCTGCTGCTGAGTGCTCTCAGTAAAAATTTACCTCCAAACATTAAAAAACTGGTGAAATCGAAGCCAGATCAAAACGAAGCTCATTCAAAAGTATGTAAATGTGAAGTTTACTTGCTGCTTTACCAGATATTCCGTTTGCATTTGACATCATTACCTGGAAAATCACTAACGATGTGAAATGACATTGCTACAAGACAGCCGATGGTATAACGCATTGGTAGGCTATTATGGTTTGAAAAAATTGACGTATGGTGTGCAAAAAGCTGACCACCCCTGTTGTAGGGGTTCCTGAGCATGCATTTCAAGAGCTTTGTTTTTTATAATATAATAAAGAATCGACTGAGGGTAGACTCATGAATACATTAAAGAGAAGGACAGACAGAAAAATGCATATTGAAAAACTGAAGACAAATAATTTTAAACAAAGCTAGTTGAGAAGCACAGTATAAAATTGCAAAATCCTAAAATACTTCTTTGGATAAAATACCCTTAAATGTTAACAGAAAATAAACTAACTTCAAATTAAAGTTTTGCTGTCCTTTCTACTGAATATTTATCGATTATTTCGTCAAAAAAACTGATATAATAAATGTGTCAATGTATTGATTCAGTGGAAATATCTGAGGTCACTGACGTTCTGTGAGAATTCTAGGTTGGCCATTTTGTGACCAAAATTTCGACAATCATGTTCATGGAGATGCTTAATTTATAGATCGAATCAATGCAAAAGACATGCATAGCAGTAACCGAAAACTTCACAATTATAACAAATATACTCAACGCTGTTGCACAGTTGCAACTAGAATTTTTCACTTTTTTAATATCCCACAAATAAAAATCATCATAACTACCTTCAGAACCACATCACATCCATTTCACCATGAAGTTTGTCAAACCATCAAAGTTCAAATTTTCCTAAGCATCAGATCTGTTGTCGTAACCACATAGCCTACTCTTTCACCGTTGCTGTAAAAACGTTCACAGTAGCGTACTGGAGTCCTGCGCAGGTTGAATTTTTTTGCCCGCTCCCGCCCCGCACCGGCAAAATTTGAACCCGCCCCGCACCCGCTGGAGTTTGAGAAATCTTGCCCGCTCCCGTCCCGCACCTGCACACTTCTAACCCGCACCCGTCCCGCACACCATCCCAACCCGCACCGCACTTTTTCTGTCCTAAACCCGCATCTACCAAAAACTCTGCTACCAAAAACGCATCATGAAAAAAAACATACATAATAAAAAAACTCATACAAAAAACTACCAAAAACTCATAACGCCTGAAAACAAGTTTAACAAGCAGCAGTCAAGCTGCTCATCCTTTTCAATGACAACCAAAATTTTTCACTGATGTGATCTTCCGCAGCCAACAGATTTGAGGTGCACGTTTCAGTCACGTTTTGACAAGCTGTGCGTTAAGCGCTGCCTTATACATTTAGAAGGGCTGCTAGACTGAACTATTCCTCACCAAGTACGACGGTAGCATTGGAAAATTGAAATGGTCACTTGCTTGTCACGTGGAAAGAGTGTGAATTAACGTTTCGCAACAATGATTTGTTACATCATAATGTAATAATTGATGTAAAAGCCCACTGCACTGTCCTAAGCGCAGGGCCGGCCCTAGCGGGCGCGGGGCCCAATGCAAGACCTAGGCGCAGAGCCTCTCTGCGCAGTGGTGTTATTACGTCATCGTGCTCAGTCGACTGCGTAATGACCTTTTTCATGAAGACATTTTAGCAAAATAACTATATGAATATAGGTCACATGATAACGCAGGGGTTCCCAACATTCAGGCCCGTAGGTATGGGGGCGCAGGGGACTTTGCCCCCTAGGAAATTTTTTCGCCCCCCTGGAAAAATGTGTTGGACATAGCTCAAAACTATTGGACATAGTTTAAAAATTTTGGTTCCTCTCAGAAAACTCTTCGCCCTCCGTAGTGTCTCAAGCTGGTTGCGGGTCTGGTTACATTTAGGTAAGGATACAAGGGAAAAGATATTCATAGATTTATTTTTTCAAATATTCTGAAATATGGAAGTTCTATGAAATATTCGGTGGACTTTTGTTGTTTTACTCCGCCTTTTTACCACAACAAAGTTTAGGGTACATACTCAACTATCGAAATGCTGAAGGGGTACATGGTCAGAGAAAGGATGGGAACCCCTGTGATAACACAGCAGTTTCTTTTATGGGTAGTAGGCATAGCTCATGTGTCTTCCAGCTACGGTCATGTTTATGGCTAATAGCATGCTGCTGTGGCGGACATTAGAGCTACCACTCGTAATCAAGCCGAAAGTTGTAACGGACGTTCAGCAATGGAGCAGCAAGCGCAGGTGTAAAGTTACGCCAGTCAAACCGAACTGACAAGCAAATTGAACTTACAATGCAATTACTTCGCTCTTGTTGAACGACACTTTCGTTCGAAGAACAACTGACTTGGAGAAAACTGCTAACATGAACTTTTTGCTTAAGTCGCTTTCGGTAACCTGGATCGCAGACGCGCATAATGATGACGTCTGGGCGCATGATCAACTAACCGCTTTATGAGGCAATACACGATAAAAACAGATTTCACTAGAGAGCAACCCATGCATCCGCCCAAAGTTCCCCAAAAGCCCAATTGAAAGAACAGAGGTTCCCAACGTTTCTCTGACCATGTACCCCTTACTGAATTTTTTATAGAATTTCGGAACTATAAAGGTAGGCTCCGTTTTTATGTCTCAAAGTTAATTTGTTGCAAATGTACAATAAATGTACTCCTTCAGACAGCCAAATATACCCCTAGGGGTACATGTATCCCAGGTTGGGAACCTCTGTTACAGAACTTACTCATTATGCTTCATTATGCATGATCTTCGAATGTAAACTCTTCTCATGAATAAGAAATGTTGATGTACAAAGATGTTTCACCTACCACGTCACAGTTGTAGAAACATTTATCAAACTCAATTTACAATGCGCATGGTTGACTGATGAAATAGAAGCATACAGCCTCCCAATATATTGATAAACAGGAACGGGTGTGCTGGATGACAATCACAATTTTTGCCAAAATCTTTCCAAAAACAGGAGAATCTCTGGAGAACTGGACAACGTTACGTTAGCAGAACTGCCATCGAACTTGATGCGACAGACACTCGTTTTGATCTGTTCATTGCGCGTTGAATCACTACACACCTTGTTTGCAGTATGTGGATCTACTCAGTGGCGGATATTCAGGGCGTTCAAGGTGTTCAGTGAACACCTGAAACTGAAGAAAAAATTAAAAAAAAAATTGTTTTTAGGACATTCATTAGCGATTAATGACAAGAACTGCCTATATTTGCACCGTTGTCTCAGCCAGCGGATATATTTTTCAACACGGCCGAACGATTTTTACTTGTATGCTCAAGCATCACTGCAGGTTGTTCGGTAACACCCGAATTTAAATAAATAAGCAAAAAAAGAAAAATGCCAGTGGAGCCAAGCGTTTTTAACAGCCAGATTGTTCACCGTGCCTGGTGAACAACTTGGTTACGTCATGCGTTGTTTTGCTAGCATTTCAGCTTAATCTGCACAGCGGCAGCAAACTGTGTAGTAGGCTGGATTCCTTGAAGTGGACATGTACAGTTGGGTATTGCTTCAGGTTGAAATAGCCTACTTTGGCTAGGTAGGTGGTGTGGTTTGTCTTATGTGATGATCACTGTAACTGCATGAGTTTGGACGATTTTTAAAATGAGAATGCACGAAGTGACGGAGCTTAATATTACTGACTGTGGTGGTGAGCCTAGGCTCACGTGCAAAGTAGCCTAACACTAAAATGTGGAATGTTGATAGCAGTCGAAAAACGGATGCTTCCTAACACGTAAGCCACTTGATTAATTTGATGATGCTGTGTCGACATTACTGTGCATTTCTTATCAGTGAGTTCAATTTAAAAAATTTTGTCACGAGAAATGAAATTAATAAATTTTTGTTCGTGCCCGATGCTCTCGACGTTCTAGGGTACGTGCTGCGCGTGGTTTACTTATTATGATCACCTGCCAATCTGTTCAAGTGTTCGAATGCCTTGTGGTAGGCGAGAACCACCACGACTGGTGAAACTTCACAGTTTTGGGCTGGTTGCGAGCCTGGTGAACACCTTACCAAAATGGCTACCTTACGCCACTCATCTACTTCAGTCTCAACTGGCGCTAGTAACAACAAAATTCTATCCATATAGAGTGGGACGTGGTGGAGTGCAGATATAACGCTCAGAATGAGAATTGAGCATGTTTGATAACGTACGATAATAATTAGAGGAAATTCCTCGTTCATTCAAACGATAATTAATTGCTAACAATGAGATTAATAAGCCTTTCTGCAATTCTCGTGCGCAAGGAATATCTGGAAAAAATAAACAACATGTCCAACCACCATGGCGCGAGCCCCCCTAAGGCGCGAGGCCCAATGCAGTTGCATCGGTTGCATCGGCTTAAGGCCGGCCCTGCCTAAGCGCAATGCTATCAAACAACTTTAGTACATCCACGTATTTAGCGATTTTTGAGCTGACTGTGTTCATGTGCTTTGGCTCAACATTCAGTTATCCGCACAAAGAATTTCTCATCTCGCGCCCGCCCCGCACCCCCACCAAGTGCAACCCGCTCCCGCCCCGCAGCATGTTCAACCCGCACCCGCCCCGTATAGCAATCCAGGTTCCCGCACCCGTCCCGCAAATGCGGGTACCCGCATTTCCGCAACCCGCGGGGGTCAACCTGCCCCGCGCAGAACTCCATAACATACTGCATGCACTGTGAACACTAAATTCCCGTCCGATTGTAGCGCAACTATAGAATGAGAGCGAAGTCGGAAAGTTCGCAACTGCAGGTATTTGAAAGCACTGTGTTGTGACGCGGACGTCAGACAAACCAAATGCGAGCACTGATTGCTACTTTGCGAACCTTGGTGATCGTGGTGAGATGTCACAACTGGGTAGCAGCCGCTGCCATTCAAACTTTTGTAAAATGTGATTATTAGCATTCGCTGATATCTCGTAATTATTGCGTAACATTCCGACCTCAATTTGTCGCCCCCAAAACGCTCCGCCCAGGGGCAGAAGTCCCCCTTCTGACCCTAGTTACGCCACTGGTTCCAATAGCAGCATGAAAATGCATCTGTAGTCCAGCTAAACATATCGCAGAATTTTATTTAACTCAAGTACTGCCTGTGCGCAAGTAAAAAAAAATCAACACGCATTGATGTTATTTAATGGAAATCGATTTCGCCATACGGCATCTTCAGTCCAAGGTATAGCGAAATCGATTTCCTTTAAGTAACATCAATGCGTGCTGATTTTTGTTACTTGTGCACAGGCAGTACTTGAGTTGAAGATATGGGTAGACAAGAATCGCCGTAGTTAATAGAAAGGAAGTCACAGGTTGATACCAATGCTCAAGAAATAAGTAGAGCTTCAAAGAATTTTATTTGCTCACAAACGGTTGGATTGTTTTCATAGGGTCAGTTGCCTTCGACATAGCAGCGGATCACCAAAGTGTAACTCATTGCCTGTTATTTCAGTAACTTCGCTTGTGGTGACAAAAGCATAGGTCTTCAAAAAGTAAACCATGACCTGGACAGGGTCTGTTCTGCACTTATTTTTGATACTTTTAGCTAGGCCGGCATCTTATGCAATGTCCCAGGTATTATGAACCCACGGCCGTCCCAGATGATGTTTCAAAATAGTATGGAAAGCTTTTCATGTTGTACGAAATTAAAAAAACAAAATAAGTATAATGCTTTTTCCACAAATGCAAAGCTTGAGTATTTTCTAAATGGCAAAACTGCGTTTACGAATGAAATCAACGATCACCTGCAAAGATTCGGATTTAACCTAATGCATTATTTTTTCGACAACGCTTCATTTTTAGGACGGTAAAAAAAGACCGCGAGAAAATCTCTTGCAAGCAAATATGATAGAAAGAGAAATATGCAGAACATTTTACCGTGATGACTACTGAAGAGTTCACGAACGGCTGTCACGATGCATGCACGAACACGAACGCGCTCAAAATGTGACGCCAACCGAGAACACATGAACTGAGCATTTACTGCAGCAGCCTACACCCTGCTGATCCACTCTCAGCTTGCTTGATCACCAACCGGCATTAAATTGTCACAAATGTAAACGTCATAATCATCGTTGTCAAGCCAATTTTACAGCTGACCTTCACTATCTTTGTGAACTGCTAGCAGTGAACATGGGTTTTTCGCTTGCTGTCTAAAAGCTTTTCGCCTTTCTGACAGTGTCCCTTTTATGTGCTGCCGTTTTCACGGCGGCATACAACTTTCCCATTGAGGAAATCAATGCCCATAACAAACTGGATTGCTTGGTCCAAACCATGGACAAACTTGGGCGACTGATCACTGCGATGAGCAAAGAGTCTACGAGGAAGTAACTATCTTGCAATCTTTAACTCGAGTGCTTCCTTTGTCTTTTGGAAGGGGTGGATTTCCTACAACTCGGAAGGCAGTTTTTGCTCAAGATCCAATGAACTTGGATCAACTCGTTCAAAGTCTTTGCGGCAACTGTATCATCGAGGATTTGTCCCTTTTTCGATGACTACAGCTACATTTGCCACAACTTATTTTCCAGGAAAAACCCGTTCGAAAGACGACGCTGTTTTTCAACGTGCTTGGCCCGAAAGAAGTACCTTAGTCATCTATTGCAGTGGATGTCAGATTTTTCTGACATGCTTCATCGATCGTGTGAAGAGAAAACCAAAGATCTGGACAGTGGTCCTGTAACTGCTGGTGATGAAGGAATGTTCAAACTCGAGTCCGTTTTTTCTTCGCTGGTTGGTCTTTATGCTTTATTTCTCACAGCAATGTCAATTTGTTCGCTTGAATGGATAAAGAAGAGTTTCAATAAGTTAATCATTTTTTTATATGTGCACATTCATCTATCGACTGCTATGAGAAAAACATACAAATTCGAGTCAGATAATAACGGTCAATGTGATTTGACTTATATACTTTATGGCAGACCATTCTAAATAATTGCCCCGTTAGTGGTAAATGGCAGGTTTGAATATTAAATCGATTCTGAGTGCCATTACCATCATTTTTCAAAACCTTGCATCGAGGGGGCAATAAATTTTGATTTATTTTCATTTAAGCACAGTATAATTGTGTTTATGATCAGAAAGTACAATTTTACCCACATCTTGCCACAATTCTCTGACTGGTGCTGATGGTGAACTTATCGGTATTGCATTGCTTTCATATCTGCTGCCCATGAAGTCGAATCAAGTACAGTATTGTTCTTCTCCAGTGACGTTGCTTAACTACAACTCTGCTTTCAAAGTTTCTAGCATTTTAACCGCATTCAATGAACCTCGCCAGCCTATAATATTGAACACAAAGTTATTCATGTTTTAAAACGCTGGTGGGTAGTATTTTATCGTGTCTTATGTTTGTGCCAGTGCCATTCATGCTACCCAGTTACTCGTACACAATGTGTTATGTCGCTGGCCATAAGTTTGATCTGGTGTTTAGACATGGTGTTCCGTTCTGCGATTAGCCAATGTCTACCGCGCGGAAATGAAGAAAGGCGTGATTTTCATCAAAGAAAGATAAGCAATAAAGACAGAACTACTTTTTCCAGGTCAGTGTATATAACGATATTTTCCTGAAATAAAATAACCTGATAATTCCCTTCATATTGTTGTTTAAACGAAGTACAGCTGGCCTGGTTGAAAGCACCTGGTGCTGAAGGAGTAGTAATTGCAGTTATAATTTTCAGTAAAATGTTGCTAGTAATGAAATTGAAATGTGATTCAATCTTAAGGATCGTGCAGATCTTAGAAAATTCAAGATAAACACGGAAATATGTTTTTGTTGTAATCACAGTTCTTGTTGCAACCATAGCTGCGGAGCCGTAGTAAAAATTAACGCTGCTACGGTTCCGTCTCCGGAGCTCTTCTTTTCATGAACATGGCTCCGGCCGGCTCCACCTGCGGAGCTCTTGGTTTTCATGAGTACAGCTCCGACTCCGGAGCTCTCTTTCTTCATAGCATGTCTCCGGGTCCAGCTCCGGCTTCTGTTCGTTTTCACACATTAATATTTTCAATTGTTTTGGTGTGCCTCAAGTTGAATGGAAAATAAAATATATCAAGTACACAAAAGTAAAATAATATACCAAACTTATTTGAATAGGTTGATCTGGTAGTTTTTCACAATCAGCGCTCTTACCATAAGAAAATCAAAAAATAACAAACACAGGCTCAGAGGTTTCGGAGAATAGTTACTAGCAGAAACGTAACTCAAGGTAGTAGTAATATAAACAAATTCTAGAAAGGCAGCCACTGGTTTTGGTTGTAATGCCTGAGGACCTTTTGTGATTTCTTACCACTGGAATCAAGAAAACTTGTGCTTGGAAAACTACATTTGTACAACCACAATCCGAACTTTTATACGCAAGCCAGCCCCAAACGACCATATGTTTTGCACTCTTTGCATGCTTTGCCTGTTGCTGTCTTGGCGATGCCAGCTAACAGCTCTGACCGCGCAAACCATACAAAGAGTGTAAAACACATAGTGGGTTAACTTTCTCATGTGTTCTTTCTAAAGTCCACACGTTTGCATTAGCACAAATGCCAAAATGTGTTTTAAAGCCCTTTGTTCGAAGAAATAGTATGGCGTCTAGCTAGACAATCACCTTTGGCTTTTTAAAATACCTGAAAACTTCTGATTTCTTATCTTTTGCACTCATAATAAGCACTGATGAATCGCAAAGTAAAACACAATCTAACCTGCAAAGCTTAGGAGAAATCTAACCTGCAAAGCTCAGCTTAGGAGAAAATAAGACTGCTTACCGTGCTCAAAAAATATGTTTCCACGGATGAAAACTTCCAGAAAAGTCCACATTTGTTTGCATTGCGTTTTTATATCCTCCTGAAAATGTAAGTAAGATGTTGGAGTGGTTAACGTTTTCCTTACTTCTACAAGTAACACCACACCTGTCCAGCTGCGACGCCACAGCCTCAGCGATGATTAAACCAAGGAAACATCAAAGACTCGCAGATGCATTGTTGCATTCTGGTGTCGTAACTCGTAACAATCGCGTTTAATGCGCTGTAAAGAGCACTGTTTTAGGTAAAGTAAGCATACTGTAGTATTCAAGCAATTTGGCAAATCCGTTAATATCTACGAAGGGAACCGGTGCCGGAGCTACCTCTTAAATAGTCATGGCTCTAGCTCCGGTCCTGAATTTTAAACTGAGCTTCGGCTCCTAATTTTTAATCTGAGCTCCGTCACCAAGCAAAATGCCCGGCTCCGGCTCTGCAGCCCTGGTTCTAACAACATTTAAGCAAACGAATTGCATGGTGACGCATCCCCACGTTCAGCTTTTTATTGTGTTTGAGCTTCAGCTTCTGGTTATGGTGGGCAAAGAATGATAGGTGGAATATTCCGGCATAGAATGTTGTGCTCGTTCATGTCTACAAACTCATTGTTCAGAGTTTAGACGGATAAAGTTAGATGAAATAGAAAACATGTAAATGGATTTGTTTTAGGTTTGCCAACACACAAAATTTTAGGAAAAACATGTAAAGATTTTCATCACATACTCGTTGGAACAAAGATTCGAAACTACAGTGCAACCAAATACCTCGAGTGCCCACGTCATAGGGCAGAAATGTATGTCTGTTACGACTGAATTGCCGCTGGCTCACAGACAAACCGTATCCACAATCATGACAATGCGAATGATGCTAAAAGCCAGAAAGACAATAAGTGTGACAATGATGACATGAAATATCACGCCTCATCACATGACAACGATGATGATTGCACACTGGTATATTGGCCGCAATGTCTAATGCTGTGATCATTCCATGTTCTGCTACGTCACGAATCTCGTGCCCAGCGTTAGGTGACATAATCTGTAAATCGCTTCCCTCAGGTCACTGAATGCCACTGAACAACAAGGACTTACCGCTTAATCGATGCCGTAACGTCATTACCGAATAATGACCCATCGCTTCTGAAACATCGAAATTCTCGTACTTTTCCAGAAACTTCTTGTTAAAGAGATAAAGGCACAGGCCTTGACGATCAATTTTCCGAAATTTGGTGGCAGGAGTGGGACTTGAACCCACGCCTCTGTCTGAAAGTGGGAGGGGTGTGCCGCCACGTCACACAGCGCCAGTAGGAAGTCATCTAGTTATAATGAGCGCAGTGCAGCACTAGCAACAAGAGTGAACCTGGTGGAGCGGGGAATCTCTATTGCTGCTGCAACGTCACGCTCACTGCATTATGGTTTCGCGTCTCCGTATACGACCTCCGCATGTCCCCTCCGTAAAGCTTTGAAAACCTCTTACATAACACGAACACGATGAAGGGCTGTGGCCAAAGGGCCAGAAGCCCATGTTAACCTCTTCGGTTTCGACAATTAGTATTTTGTAGCGTTTTTGTCGAAGATGAATGCCCCAAAGCTTATCCGGAATGCATCGAAAATTTAATGTTTTGCAGCAATTTTTGTCTCCAACGCAGCAGGCGTTATGCTGCATGTCCTAGTTCTGCTGGAGCTGATATTTGAACAAAATTTTGCTCAATTTATTTGAATGATATAAAGTTTTTCAGCACTTGGTCTCCTTTCCCGCCACGCTCGGCTAAATTGAATTGTGCTCACCAAGTGGCGCCAAGGTGGTCAAGTGCTTTTGACTCATGCGTCAGCTTTTTTGAGTGGACTAGTAACCTTTGATCTATGCTTAATCTTTCAAATTTTTTGCAACTGGATAAATGTTTATTATGCTTTTAAGAATCCGCTATGTAAACAACATGTTCTACAATCCAGTACAGAGGAACAGGTGAAGTTGACTCGTCAGTTGTTTGATTTGAAACCTTTTCAATTCTCTATCTCATAGCGCAATCAGACTGAAGTTTTGGCATAAAGAAAAAGCAGCTTCTTCATGGTTTTACTGGTGCAATTCCTCGTAAAGCATGTTAAACAATTAAAGCAAGATCAAAGTAAGATTTCGACGCTTGCGTTACCATCCTCACTGAGGCAAAAGCTTCGTAATTTCGAAAAACCAGGACTTTGTAAGATGGCTTCCTGCACAGAATCCAGTACTTAATTAAATATAAAGCAAGGCGAATAGCACGCGTTATAAAACAAACAAGACAAATAAAATGGCAGCGGTTAAATTAGTAAGCGATGGAAAGTAATTAAAATGTATATATTTTTTAATATAATAACATGAAAATGAAATCAAATCATATTTTTGTCTTCATAACATGAGAAAATTTACAAAAACATATCTACGAAGCGGCGGTCATGGATGTCAGTTTCAAAGTCTATCGTCCAGGAGCTTTTCCAACCTATTTTAAGGCCGTGCACGAAAGCACGTTTGGTTAAAGGGCTTGTGTCCACTTGTTGCAGACCTGACGGGGAGAGCATAAAATGCACCGCCATAATTTCGTTCATTTATTTCTTTTTTTTTAGATAGCGTCTTTTTTGTAGACGCAACTTTTACAGTTAAGTTTTGTGCTCATGAATAGATCGAAATAGAAGACAAGAAACATGAACCATCAAATATACAGACTTACTCTACGAGTGTGAACTGTTTTATTATCAAACCATTCATTTCTTTAAAATTTCTGGCTGCAACACAGACAAGGTTTTGAAAAGTAGTTTCGTGGGAATCACATGGGATGGTCACAAGTTGCCATGTGGCCAAAGGGCCGGAAGAGTTGTGACAGCACACACCCTAGATTTTGGCTGTTTCAGCCTGGTGGTGTCAGTGCCATAGTGCACCTAGATTTAGTCACAATATACTGTACGACCTGGTGAGTGATTCCCCATACCTCCAGAACTGCAGTTAAAGATATGGTTATTAATCTTATGCTTGAACATGTGATTGTCACAGTGAATGACATGATAAGGATCTTTTTTAAGTCCAAGTGAACTTCAATGCATTGCCATGTCAAAAATGAATATACTGGTGCATGTGTTGCGATCAGAAAGCCAGAGTGGCAAGTGTGAAATCAGGGTCGGATTGACCTATAGGCTATATAGGCTTGAAGCCTAGGGCCTCAAGATCCAAGGGGCCTCCAGCAAACTGTGATACGCATAGAGTCAATTGCAGGTATATGGTCAGCTGGACAATTATTCGTCAAAATTTTATGCCTTAACTATTTCTGAAACTTAGTTTTATAACCTATTCAGATTCCGTGTTGATAACGTCAGAGACTTCCAACGAATTTCCATGAATTTCAATATGACCGTTGGTCAAGCCGCATGCCGACTACTGTGTTGATATACTCAGTGCACGTTGGCTGCGTCCTGTATTTGCTGAATGGTACCGATTGTTACGTGTGGAATCAGGTAAAAGAACTTGTGACTGTTCGTGTTTGAAATGCACCTGATCAACGCTTAAAAGTTGCATTGCAGATAAGAGCTATGTGTAATACACCCTACACGTTGTGTGGGGCTAGCAGCATTGTCCTACAATAAAAACATAGTTGCTTCTTCTGTACAATACTGCAGTTTTGTTAGCGTTTCTATTGCGTAAAGCTCGTTGGACATTTTTAGATGCGATTTTTTCCATTTAAATTTTCTTTAACGAAGTCATTCAGAAATCAGATTGCGACTGAGTAGTTGCACAAGCTTGTAGTTCCCCCATGCTAAGCAAATCAGAGAAGATCCTAATGAGCTTGAGTAGCAAGCAAAAGTCACTTCGGCAACTGGCAACCGCAGAGCTCTAACCCCAAGATGACAAAGAAAAGGGCAACACCGAGAAAATGACAAAAGCGCGTTTGGGTCTGATGTCTTAGAATAGTGGTTCTTTGTTCATCCAACCGTGCAGACCCTTATTTATTAGCTTGATGGTTACCACAGCAACTGCTCGGGAGGAAGGTTTTTTCAAGATTCAAAAGAATTAAAACGGAATTAAAGGGTCGCAATGTCCCAAGAGAGGTTGCCCACATTAAGTAATCGGTGCATTAAAACGTGCCAAGCTTAGGCAAACAAATTTTAATGAATTCCTAGATGATTTTGTTATGAAGAAGGCCAGGACAAAAATATTTTTTAATTGCATACAGTGCTCTGTTCAGTCTTACTTGATTCGGTGATTGTAGCATTTTATACGTTTTTCAATGACAGCATAAGGGATGTTTAAAACACTCCCGTCGCCACGGGGAGCATTCCCTCCAAATTGAAATTGTTTTTTTGAGCACAGATAAGAAAAATCAGATGTGAAACTTATAAAACCGTAGGCCATGTGTTGTGTTAACTATTTAACGGTGACATTTCCGGTTGGTTTGCCTGCAAAAATTGGTAATCCTGTTCCCGCCAGCCAAGTGCGATTTCAACAATTCCGTGCCATTGAACGCTTTTGCGTCGAAGGCAGCAACAAGCGCAGTGATCGTGGAGCACTCTAGTAATTATTTATAATTTTTTATTGACCGTACTTTTAGAGCGTCCACATTGCCATTTTCGGCTAAGCTTAAACCGAGTAGCGCTTTTCCATTTTTCCTCGTAACAGTGCGAGAGGGGGCCTCACAAGTGTATTAGCCTAGGGCCTCGCATCAGGTAAATCCGGCCCTGCGTGCAATAGCTGAAATTCTGAAAGATAAAGCATCGTGTTTGAATCGCAATTACTCGGAAGCTTTTGCAAACAGATCGTGCCGCTGTTCACTGAGCACGATGACGTCATCGAGACGCAAACCAAAAATTGCATGCGTAGTAAAATTGCCCACGCTACGCCACTGACAAAGACCCATTTAAAAACTGACAGCTATGCGGTGTTTGAAAGCTCCCGTTTTGTGATCACAGAGCGATAAACCTCGTGCAGAACTGAGTTAGTTTTACCAATCCTTGTATCAATGTCCTCGTTGCACCTTCCGTCACTCTAAGTACCACTCCTAGGCACTTGACCTTCTCCACCTGCTGCAGTGTATTACCGCTCACATGCAGCATGCACTGCCTTGGGTTTATTGAGAGACATAATACCTCGGTCTTTTTGTGCTGATTTTCATTCCGGCTCGGTTAAAATGCAACAGAAAAGCGATCGAGTGCATGCTGAAGACCCTGTTGAGAAGATGCTAACAGTACCAAATCGTCCTCAAAAAGTAAACCGGTGATCCTGCAGCTCCGAACTGTGACATACCCTCGTCGGCTCGACTGTGACTGTCTATCCAATTCATGTAGAATATGAACAGGAGTTGTGACAGCACACACCCTTGTCGGAGTCCAACACGGACGGTAAACGATTGTGATTTAACTCGCCCGACTTAAACTTCTGAGCAGGAACGCAGTGACTTGACGGCCAGTAACAGACGACCGTTAACACCGTACTCACGCAAAACACTCCCCAAAAGCTTTTCACGGGGAATCCGGTCGTATGCTTTCTTGAGGTCGACAAAATATGTGTAGGCCTTAACGTCTTTGGCATACACCCAAGATTTCTCGAACATTTGCTTGAGAGTGAAAATTTGGCATGTAGTGCTACGGCCAGGACGAAAAATGCACTGGGTATCATTCAGCTTTGGTTTATTTATTTCGCGGCGTCTTTTCTCAAAGCACTTGGCACGCACTTTTCCAGGAGGCTAAGGAGAGAAGTGTCCCGGTAGTTGGTGCATTCTTTTCCTCCTTTAAGTATATGAGGCTGATCACCAGTTTGCCAATCCTTCGGTGCTTTTCCAGAACACGTGGCCACCTGACACACACGAGTCAGCCAAAGAACTCCTCGATAGAATGCAGTTCAGTAATTAGCTCTCAAAGATCATCATCTCACATATGATGTTGAACACCAGTGTATTGGCAACCATTACAAAGCGTATCTTACTACAAATGACAGGTCGTAAACAAGAACGCAGTTTGCAATAGAAAGTTATGCCGAGGTGGATGCTTAACTTCATGTCTTCATATTGTTTACTTTTTTCCCTTCTAAGTTGATAACAACAGCTCTTTTGATTGACCACTAGATGGCACATGCATGTGCGAAACCAGCAGAGATGGCTCAACAAAATCACAGGAGCTACAAAGCAGCTGCTAAAATGAAATGTCTGCGGTGAAACCTGAGGTTGTGAACTAACTTAGAAACGTAGCACAAACTTCCTTGTCGAGAGAATCGAACATGGCGTGGACCGGGGAAATGAACTTTGTCAAGACAATATATGGGCAAAATAATACCTTCACAATGTTAGGATGCAAAGGAATTACTTGAGGAAACCACTAAAGTTTGCGTTCGTTTATGTTTTGCTTTTCGTTTTTGTTAAGCTACATTCACGAACTTGCAGTTGCATGTATTGCACTTCCTGTTTGCTGTTTATTTTAACTGAATAAATGCTTGTTACAGCACAAATTATCCTCAACCTTGTTTCACAAACTGCAGCGGTTTGCCTAGCATCAACTTATTTCCATGGCATTGTCAACAAAACGTAAGAGTTTCAAATTGTTGCACCTGTAAAACAGCTTTCACATCGAGCAATTGTGACCGGGGCATCAAATACGACCACTGAAATATTGTGAAAAATCATGTTATGAAATTTATTGACAACCTGCATTTATGCAATAACCGCTTATGCGAATATGAAATCATTGAAAATCTGGGAAGTTGTTAACTTTGTGGTGGTATTTTCGGGCTTGTAATTCATTGCTTCAACTCCCTCTGCACTCCAAGCTACTCAGTCATTGGGTGAATACTGCCCAATAAAGAATGGTGAATAAATTTTCCTGGCGAACCAACCCTTTGTTCATAGAGAAACGCCGACATCTCTTTTGCTGTGTGACATATTGGAGCTGTGACAGCATGCAGTCAATTTCTGTGTTTTCCGTCCAGGATTGTCTTTCAACATTCTCTAAGACTGAGCTCTAGACGTAAAAATCACCACGGCGAAATGTAGGAAATTAATAAATTTCGACTTGTTTCTTCACTTCATTGACAACTCTTGGCAACAGATATAATGATCAAAGTAGCTAAAGAGTCTGTTGTCGTGTATTGGTAATACCAACATGGTTCAGTAGCAATTTTAACCTTGAAATTGTTGACCACTTTTAACTCCATTCAAAGCAAGAATTCATATATGTTTGGAATGATTGTTGCTTATAAGTGATACGCACAAATTTTGATAAAAATTTTATGCACAATTTGCAATAAAATTCATAATTTTGAATTTGCGTGCTGCGTTGCAATTAATTTCTTTTCGTGATAAAATTACCAACAAATACTTTGATTGGTATGTACTGACGCCACAGCCAAGTTTTTCCCTCGCTTTGTCTTATACCATTTAATCTCAAGACACATGAACCTTTGTTGCAAAGATTCGCTCATTAGTTCCATATCGTGCATCAACGCAAAAGTGAAATACAGCTTTTCAAGATCATCACTGTCCTGACCGGATAATGCCGACATCAAATTACCTGCTGAGGAGTAGATATGTTTCACAACAATAAAGTTGAAGGAATTTTGTATTGTCTAACGTCTTCACTCCCACACGCAAGGCGCTAGACTTTAAACATGCATCGCAGTAACATGGAATACGCCAATACATGAAGGAACACGAGCATACATACTCGGCGGTAGTAGAGAGTATACGCTTGATGGCGCTAATACATTTACTTTGATGAAACACAAGCTTTTGAGACACACGCATGAATGACGTCATCGTTCTTATTATAATGTAGTACTGTGATGACTTCCAAGTGCATCGATTTATAAACTGCATGAGGGAGTGGGAGGCTGCGAAGGACCAAGGGTCATCTAGGCTGCAGACCTCCCAAGGACGAAACTGCTTTCAGTGTAAAGGGAACAGAGCATAATAGTTAGCAAAAGTCTTTTGCTCTGGGTTTAAAATGTAATATGGGTAATGCGGTTATACGGTAAATTAAAGTAAAATGTATTGCAGGCAAAGCCAAGTCACCAGAAGAAAATGGTTTATAGTTAACAAATTAAACATTTACTGTTTTCACACATTCAAAAATATCCGTGTATGCTGGAGACGAAATGCGTTAAAGGCTATAGGCCGTTGCAGCACCGCAGTGGTGTCACGAGGTTTACGCAGGTTGAGAACCAGTCGCGCAATCATGCTTTGCGGAAAAGAACTTGCTGCCAATTCATGCATGAGAACGGAAATTCGCTATTTTATGTCTGCAGACTAAGGCATCGCCCTACTTCATGCACTGGTTTGATGCGACCAATTTTTGTGAACAACCAAACGATGCAATATTTAACGGAGATACTTCATCATTTGACAGTTTCCACTGTAACAACGTTAAGTCATTATATCAAACCACTTGGTTTATGTACACCAATCAATAAGAACACAGAGTATGTTTCTATTATCCGAGTTATACATATTTCTTGTACTCCTCCGAAAAAAAGTGTCAAACACGTTTTATTTTTGATTTCGGAAGGAATTCCTGACCAGATTTCTATTGCACTATGTTTTATCATTTTAGCACCTGAATTTGAACGTGCTTTTGGTAAAGCAATTTGCAGATCGCTGTCAGAGCGGTTGCTACTTGTTAAGCATTCACAATCGGGAAGCAATTAAGCATTGCAATGTTTACAGTTCATTCATTTAGGTTCAGGTGGGAAGCTCACTTTGCACTGCTGCGCCAGCAGCCATATATTCAGAACAGAAAAAGCATTTAAACATATAAAATTAACACACTTACTTACGCATTTTGCTTCCAAGTAAACGTTTATAAAATATAACTATTTCTTTTGCGAAAGAAAAGTTGTTCCTTCTTATAAAAGATGCGGACGTGTACAAAAATAGAAAACATACCATAATATCCTAGCATGCAAAATGTTGTTATTGTTTGCACGTTACACGCGTTTCAGTTATCTCTACCTTATTGCCCAATAAACACCCTTTTCATAAAACAGCTTTTTCTGCATGAGCGTAGTCAACTGTCCGGTAAGGTTTCCCCCATACACATTTGCACTCATACAAACCTACAAACCACACAAGACGTTGGCTAAACAAACGCCATCTGGAAAGCATTTTGACTTCATACTCAAAGCGTCGTGTATGATATACCATCAGTAAAAGTTTTATTTTGTTCTGTTTTTTGCAAACCCAAAACCACATTTAAAATATTTTTGTTGTTAGTCATTTATAGCTGGTAAAAAACTTCAACCTGCACTCTGTTTGTGTTGCATTACTTGCGATACATTCTCATTTGCATTTGTCATCGTTTGTACAAAGAAGTGGAAAAAGCACCAGAATGAAAAAAACGAAACAGGACAATTTATGTTATGTGATCTGTTGGAAACATCGAGGCATTGTCTGAAGAACCAAAATGTCGTCAAGAATTCAGTCCATCTGCAAAACATTGCCATGCATTAATACATATCAAAACTCAAGCACAGAAAAAACAACATTACAGAAAATAGATTCTCTGACAAGCACGCACTGCAAAAATTTGACAAGCATTGCATCACAATCGTTAATTTAAACCAGAAAGAGAGGCTGTTGAAGGATTACAAGTTTTTTTATGACCAACTGAAACATTCGCATGAGACTAAAACTGCAGTAGCATTTTTTGCATATATTTATATTTGTTTTATCTACCTGCTGCTTAAATCATTTCAACGTTTTGTTGTGTGAACGTAGAGTTGCATCATGAAACTAAGGTCAGAATGGAAGATTAATATTCATGGCACTAATTATATGTTAACGTTCATGCCAGACTGAGATGAAGCTTTCAAGGAAGTCAACGGCTGAGAAACATTACAAGAAATCCGCAAAATGTGGCACATAAATGACTTTTCCCTGGATACGTAACTTACAAAAAAACGTTAATTACTCAATTTATGCAATAAGTTTGGAATATGCTACAAAAAAATGTGCGAATGAACCTTGGTTAAATCTGAAACGCTTCGAAACCACTGAGATGGATTCCGATTAGCTCTGTTGTAGAGTGTCCACCTCACAATTGCCAGGTTGGGTGTTCGATCCACGGCCACTGAGTGACTTGCCGTAGCACTCCTTGGGCAAGAGCGTTCACCGCAGCCGCCCCGACGAAAAGCATTAATCAGGCTTCGGCCTGCTGCCAATTGTTCTCAAATACATATGTCACATTGCATGCGATCATTAAAAAAATTATTTGTTCTTTCGGCGCTGTTTTCTTTCTGTGATATGTTTTCCTCTCTTCATTCATCTAGGGTGATTGGTAGTCGAAAAATTTGTGGAGCACCCATTCACGACAATTCTAACTTCGTATATTTTTTGAAAAAGAATGCTTCAAAGGGCATTTAATCACGTACAGTACTGAAGCTTCCATTTAATGTCGTTAAATAAGTGGCTTTTCAAGGAAACGTTTAAATATTTTTACAATTGTGTCTGTAAGTGTTTGATGACACATGGTTTTCGTTCAGTTCCTGTTCAAGCGTATTTTCTTTCCGCAAACTATTTGTCTACGTTAAAAAATTGGTGACCATTTCATGAAAGTTTCTCAAACGTGTGCAATTCACATAGTATTTCCTCAGTCATTTTGACAAAGAGCAGTATTTATAGTTTGGAAAACAGGTTGTGGGATTGGGAAAATCAAATGAAGGTTTGATTACTGAAAATTGAAAATCTCAACAACAAAGAGAAATGTTGGAAGAATTTGAAACAAAAACAAAAAAACTTAAATTGCATATTAGGAAAGTCGACAAATGTTTTCTGGACACTTACATTCAAAACCAAAACACACGCAAAACATCAACGGTTAAAGATACAGCCAAAATACTGTAACTTAATGATGCCCAGGAATATAAACGAAATACTGTTCACGACATACAACAATGCGTTTGCTCCCTAACAATTAGAATTAAAGAGGTTTCATATCTTATCAATACGGAATAACAAAGACTAGGCTGCTGAAGCAGGATCACGTAAATATCCGATTTCAGCTCGGAATAACATAACTTGATTAGTAATAAATATTTCTATAAACAACTACAAGATAAACATGACTTGTCAGCTTTGTTAGTTGTCTAGAATATTGACGAGTTTTTTCATATCCTAGGTGTTGAGTTTCGTGCACCGTAATCCATACAAGTCTAAGTCAAATCCCACCAACTCTGTTTTTGTTTAAATTTGTGAATGCTTCCCTAGATGATGATCTCTACTACTAATTTTTGCAACGCATCAAAACAGATTTTTGTTTCTCGGAGTATCTGTGTCTTTAGAGTTTTTTCCAAGACAGAAGTTACGGTTTTCGTGTGTAAGGCCTGGATCAAAGCACCCTGTCATGGTCTTATCAGCACAGTAACAGCAGAATCAGCAAATGAGTTATATGAAACAGCAACATTGTAAGATGAATTTTGTATTTTCCATGAGAAAGTTTAAATTTTGCAAAGTAGAAAGTATCTATATTAATTATTTGCACCAGTGTGAACGGTTTTATAAGATTCCTATCAAAAAGCAGTTACTTGACTTTCTTGAATTACACAGTGCAAAACCTTTATCAAGTATTCTTCCAGCAAAATGCATATTTTGAACACATTGGCAACTGTTGCAAGAGAAATTGATGAACAATGAACAACAATTTTTTACAAGTAAAATATAAAAAAGAGATACTCAAAGCAAGCAGTAAATAACATAGAATTAAAAAATATATTCACCATATTTCAGACCACATCACTGAATCTCAATTAATGCTTCCCTTTCAATTACGAGATTTCAGAAATGTGCGACAAGGAGATTTTATGTCCATGTCACAGTACTTACCGATTTCGATTTAATCCAAAGTAAAGCGACAAAGCGGAGCTCCGTATTTGGCGTTCGACGATGTCGTCCACATACCGACAGCGGTCGTGCCTGCCCTAACGCCGATTAGCCACAGCACGTCTGATGGATCTCTGTTTGGATATCCAGGATATCATTTTGTAAATGCTTCGTGTCCGCTTGAATTTCGAAATGATCCATCTCGATATGTTGAAGCAAGCCAGACCTCAACATAGGGCCGCGTCGGTAGATCATAAAAACCAACCCACACCTCTTGAATATAAACGTAAAGTAGGTTGTAAAGTTCTTCGTTTTCGATGTCTATGAGTTCTCCGCCACGATACGCACATTGGTCTGCACACCATTGCTTTCCGGTGTTTTCGCTAGTTTTCAGAGCTTTCAAAACCAGTTTATAACAATACCCGTGATAAGTGACTCCACTGCAACGGCGCAGTTGGAAATTAAACGAAGCACGTATTCGATTGTCAATTCGTTGGTCAATAGAATTCCAGTTTAATTTCGCCTCAGGTCCCGCAGGACCAACAGGACCAGGAGGGCCAGCAAATCCTTGAGGTCCTCGCTTGCCTGGCGGACCCTGAGGTCCTCTACGATTGGTTGAGTTACTGTTTTTCCCAACGGTGGAAAACAAAGTTTGGATTGACTTGCACATAAAATAATCGGAGTTTTCCCCAACAACTCCTGCCACCAACGACACTATTATTGCACACCAAGGTAGGTCTTTAGATTTCATGATGGAACTTCTGTTCTGACCTCTAACAGCAGCCAAGAGCAACTGGTCCCTTCACCACAATGATCTGCAGCTTTGAAGCATGGCAGCTTCTTTCTTGGACTTTTATTCATTTTTTTCCTGAAGTTGTGCATTTCGCGCCAAATTTTCATGTTAAAACTTGCATCATTTACTAAACCTAAACTTCTAGTTACTTTTCAAACCTGTTTTGGCTATGAAAAAAGGTTTTCTGGCAAGTCTTTAAACCATTGTAAGCAACAAATTTTGACGTACAAATTTATCAAGAAGTCCAAAGTTATCTCCGATATCAAATGCTTCCTTCGTGTTCTTGCTTTGCATAATTAAAAATAAATAACATCTCCACAAACCAGCGCATTGTCAAAACCGGCAACAGTGAAGCAATACCCATGAATTTTACTGATCTTTTTCTCAAATCCAACAAAACCAAAATCTCATAATTCATAAGACCTTTTGCAGAACATTTGATAAACGCCAAAAATTAGTAGTGCTTTTGAAATGATCAACATTTCGAAATCCAGCTGCAGCAAAATATTTGCAGAAACGTTTTCCGTATGTTGCAAAAGTTATGGCTTGCTAGTTGCTTGCCCATAGGCCAGGTTGTAATTGCGTGATCAAAGGGCCTTCCAGTTGCAACCCCCAAATATTTACTAGCAGCGAAGGCAGCGTCAAAATTGGTGATTTGGCGACATTGGCATCGTACTTTTCTCTATGACATTGAGAGCTTGCGCAACGTTGCTTGGGTTGTGATCATTGGGGAAAGCAATAAATATTTTGAGAAAACTCCATCAAACAAGGTGAGCATTTTGATCAAACATGTGGATATCCGAGTGAATAACATAAGTCATATCCGAGTGAATAACATAAGCTGAGTTCCAAGACGCGGATATTGAGTTCTAACAGAAAATGTGTGCAAACCGCTTGTATACAAAAATTTTTCTAAGAACTGTCGCCCAATGTGTAAACAATGACATCAACAACCCCTTGAGTAGGGTTCCTGATAACTGAAAAAAATGAGCAGTGATTGCAATTTTCAAGCAATTAGTGCTACTCTACAGGGGTAACATTCATTTGCAGCATTTGTTCGAGTTAGCGTTGGCAGAAACTATTTAATAGATAAACCTAGAGTTGCAACATTTTAACCATAAGTTTGGGTGCAGTCCAGAAGTCAGGGGACGTATAGTTTGGATGTAGCCTATTTCCAGCGCTGGAGCTCAATTGCCGTCACTTTGACTCCACGATGAGTTCAAATAATTCTTGGCTTTTGCTGAAAATGGAAATCCATTAGGACAAAACAAGATTCACGTAAAACTTTAAAGTTAAGTATTAAAATTATTTTAGTTTGGAAATTAAATAAAGATAACTTTGATAGGGTATGCCATCGATCGTGAAGAAGTAATGATCACAACTCTGCTGCATTATCAAAAGCTCGTATTATAAGGAATATGTAGCAGTGGAGAAAAAATACGTAGCCGTAAAAACAAACATTTTCACCAAACTTATCGGCCATCTCTGCTAATACATTCATCAATAGTTGATGGATCTGCAGCAGTTGAGTAAATGTTATACATTTTGAAAGTCTATATCAGGGGTTCCCAACCTTTCTCTTACCATGTACCCCTTCAGCATTCTGACGGATGAGCAAGTACCCCTTCAGCATTTCAACACGTAAGTATGTACCCCTTCAGCATTTTGAGATGTACCCCTAAGATATCCTAAGACAATACATTTTATCATGGTTCTTCATTGATATATTTAACAATATGCTTAAATATATAAGCTTAAGTATAAGATATAAGCTTGAATATAAGAAACAATAAGCTTAAATATAAGAAACAATAAGCTTAAATATAAGATATCCTATGACAATACATTTTATCATGATTATTCATTGATATATTTAACAATAAGCATATAATGATTTTTGAAAAGAATATTCATTAGTATATGCGTAAATATTTGGCAATAGATCATGTGCAAATATATTTTGCTCTTCTATTGATAACCTTAAATGTATCCCTTCGGATAGGCAAATGTACCCCTGGGGGTACATGTACCCCAAGGTTGGGAACCCGTGGTATATATGGTAATAATTAAGGTTTATAACATTTTTAAAAATACTTTAAAAATTTTACCGGTTTTTAACAATCTTTGCTCGATTATATTAAATTCGTAAGACGTGCTGGTGATGAACCCGTCAATGATTTCGACTCTATCGGGTGAGTTGCAGGAAGATGTAACTTAAAGTCGCCTGTGATGGTCATTCCGTCCGACCACGATAGTCGATCATGAGGTTGGTTGATTCAGCCACAACATCTGCGACGTAGTAATACAAACAGCAGTTCCTGTTCTTTACCACAAACCAATAACATGCACACAGCTAGATTTTGAGGACATCTTCAAAAAACATTGGATCTAACTGTGCTGTATTTATTGTCTCTGTGTTGAAATTTCTCAATTCAAAACATAATACATGCGTGACAGTCAAAGCACGTGCAATCACCTGAAACGACAACCGATTTCCCTTCCACCGTTGACAAAAGTTGGTTGCACTGATTGGAAACCATCGCAGGGGTGACACTGACGAACAACATACAGTATAATGCCATGACACACGATGTAAAGTTAGCGCATGGCAAAACAGTTGATTATCTGTAGATCGACGTCGAACAGGACAACTCTTCTCAAAAGTTTGTCAAAACAGTTTGAAACCGAAAATATTACGAAACTCTGAAGAGAATAATTGTTGAAACTTGACGTAGGGTTTTGATTTATTTGCAGTCGAACGGTGTATCCATTTACAACAAACGCAGTTGTCTGCACACCACAACTCAATCCTGTGCACGTACTTAATGTTTCCACGTGTGCACATTCTAAAGTATGTGTGCCACGCACGCGCGAAACATCTCAGACGGAACACTGCCATCATGCGCAGACCCCTGCAGAGCCCCGCATATTTAAGGCCTTGCCAACCAATTCGCAAGGTTTGTTTCCTGCTACAAAAGAAGAAGATATTAAGAAAATTGCAACGCAACAATGCATGCGCGCACATTGACAATATCGCTGTCTGGGGCGAAACTCAGCAAGGACTCGATGAACATTCGAAACGTTGTTTATGACATCGCGCAGCAGCGCAACCGGAAATGACGTCACGCAGATTTTACGTTTTTATTACATGCAATGCGTTTTCTAGGATACGGGTGGCAAACGGGTCCTCGTGGCCAGGTTATCGTGTTTTTTGAGAGGCAACCTCAAAAAAGAGGCTCCAAAATTATAAGTCAAATCCTTGGCAATGACACACTCTTTGGAAGATAATGAAGATTGAAACAAATTCTCACCAGTGTTGGTCGAAACTCCGAAATTTTCTGCCTATGGTAAAAAAATCCTTATCCTTTCTGATGAACAAAACAGTTCAGTTTCGTTTATATTCGCTTTTGTATTCTTTCGGAGTGCCACGAGTGGTCCACAGAGCCATCTCCGCTTGATTGTGCAAGCGTAGGCGAGTCAGTGGCAGCACCGCGCGTGAACCGTTTCCTTGCGCCCACAAGTCAACACGCCAAAATTCAAATAGCATTCCTTAAGGAACAAAATTCCGCCGAAAGTGCTATTTTCCTACTACATATCAAATGAGGTGCACCAATTCTAAATCAGTTTGTGTATTTAAATCAGCTATGTCCAACAAGCGCCCAGTCGAAAGTTCTGCACGGCCCAGTTAAGGTTTATGCTGCACTGTGAGTAGCCTACAGCCTTACATACTGGCAACCTGTGCTTCTTTTGATAATCACAAATTTGAAATTTTTGATGCAGGTTGTTCTCAGGGTAATGTTTTCACGTCTGTACCTCGTGCTGGGAGATTTTCATATTTCTTCTGACACCTTGGTGCAGTACGTCTTACTAGTTTTCTGATTTCTACTCTTGTTCCATCGGCACTAAGCTTACGGTGAAATCACACTTACCGAGAGGTTAAAGGTGCCAAACAGTTGTTACCATTGCAGTTAGGATTCGAACGCTTTCAGTACATTAACTTGCTTAAGATCAAAGTAAGTCATTCAATGTGCAGCCCTAATTAAGATAGTGACATAATTTTTGGCTCAGTAGGCAATTTCGGTTGGACATAGCTGATTCCAATCATCAAAAAAGGCGGATATATTTTTGCCGTGATGTTCATGACGTTCAGAGTTTCTCGGATGAAAATAAATCTTTGGTACCAACTGAGGAAGTTCGACTGGTGATGAAAATCCTGATGAAATTATAAGTTTGAAAAGGCTGTAACGTGAAGTTACTGTATCTTCGATACCTTTAACAAACATTTGCCATATGATGAGAAAAGAAACCCCTCACAAAACGCTCTGGGCATAACGTGAAGTAAAAACAACATATCTGTGGAGAAGTTTTCGCTCTTTTATAGAGTGTTTTCTTTTTACGGAACTCAACCTGGTCCAAGGGTTGGTTTTAGAAAAACAAAACATGAAAGTTGAATGCACCCACTTACACATTCTTGAAGATAATCTGTGCTTCTGTAATGTTTCCCACCTCCGCGTCATTCACTGGAAGTTGTGTAATTCGCAAGTGAAACCTTCCTTATGGCTAAGAGTAGATACGACAAACTGTTTGTTACGAGCAAGTTTGCCCTTACATGAAGCTTATCTAGGTGAAATTACTAGGAAGTTCGTTTGATTAAAGCTAACCAGTTCTTCGAATGATTAACAATCGTTGCGCAAAGTTTGAATCATTGCGCAAAGTTCGACAGGCAATTGCGCAAAATTCAAAAAAATATTAGTCTACATTTTCACAGTGGCGAATATTCAGGGGTCTCAAGGTGTTCAGTGAACATCTGGAAATGAAAAAAAAAATTTAAAAAACGTTTTTAGAGCATTCGCTAGAGATTATGACAAGAACTGCTTTTATTTGTATTGTTTTCTCATGCAGCGGATATATTTCATATCATTGCCGAAATAAACAAACAAAGAAATGAAAAAAGCCAGTGGAGCCAAGCAATAGCGCTTTTAAAGCAGCCATGGAGTTCACCTTGCCTGTTGAACAACTTGGTTACGTCATGCGTTGTTTTGCTGGCATTTCCGCTTAATCTGTACAGTAGAAGCAAGCTTTGCAGTAGGCTGGATTCCTTGTAGTGGACTTGTACAGTTGGGTTTTGCTTCAGGTTGAAACAGCCTACTTTGGCTAGGTAGGTGGTGTGGTTTGTCTGTGTGATGATTACTGTAACATCAGTTTGGACGATTTATGAAATGAGAATGCGCAAAGCTGAGT